>OGDN01000374.1_pt1 | contig 94145 bp, 69 predicted proteins | sample 1570271 | NCBI WGS metagenome assembly OGDN01 (sample SAMEA4384481, study PRJEB24528) | human gut metagenome | reverse complement strand
TGTGCAATTTTACAGAATCGTCTATTTACTTTTACTACCTGCTGTGCTATGATGCACTTGCTGAGACAATGTTGTATACATTGCAAAAAGTAAATGACAGCAAAGAATTTGTGGAGGTATCTATTATGAACAAAGGTACAGTTAAGTGGTTCAACAATCAGAAAGGATACGGTTTCATCTCTGACGAATCTGGAAATGACGTATTCGTACACTACTCAGGACTGAATATGGAAGGCTTCAAGTCTCTTGAAGAAGGCGCTTCTGTAGAGTTTGATGTAGTAAATGGTGAAAAAGGACCTCAGGCCGTAAACGTAACCAAGTTATAATCCGAGAGATTTATAACGCATTAATTCAATAACACGATGTGCCTGTTCTTAAATATAAATGTTATATTTTATTTAGAATTTGCTATTGTTTTAAGGAATTAAGGAAAATCCCCATCTTTGCAGATGGGGATTTTTTTGCGCCTGTCATCCGTGTCCTGATCTTCCCTTCTCCGTCCTCTGTCCAAAACCCTTTTCCTGTGATCTGCTGCACTGTATTTCCCGGTTCACTGCGTCAAAGCGGCGCATTGCAGTTTCTATCCTCTTCCTGTAGAATAAGGTTAATTTGCTGAAACAAAGGAGAGCTGTTATGAATCGTGAATCTTTCAAATCCCGGCTTGGCTTCTTACTGGTCAGTGCCGGCTGCGCCATCGGTATTGGAAATGTCTGGCGTTTTCCGTATGTGACGGGACAAAATGGCGGCGGAATTTTCGTACTGTTTTACTTGATCTTTCTGGTGATAATGGGATTGCCAGTTCTGACAATGGAGCTGGCAGTTGGTCGTGCCAGCAGAAAGAGTGCGGTGCTTGGCTATAAGGCACTAGAGAAAAAAGGCAGCAAGTGGCATATCCATGGATGGGTGGCAATATTTGGCTGCTGCATGTTAATGATGTACTACACCACGGTATCTGGATGGATGGTTACATATTTCTTTAAGTTTTTGACAGGCAGCTTTAAGAGCGGAATGACAACTGAGGATACTGCGCAGGCATTTTCTAATTTGCTTGGAGATCCAAAGCAGATGGCATTTTGGATGATTTTAACAGTTGTAGTTGGTTTTCTTGTCTGCAGCAGAGGATTACAGAATGGACTGGAGAAGATCAGCAAGTTTATGATGACTGCCCTTCTTTTGCTGATTGTTGTTCTTGCTGTGCATAGCCTTACATTGTCAAATGCAGCAGAGGGTGTAAAATTTTATCTTGTTCCAAATACAGAGGCTGTTGCAGCTGTAGGATTAAAAAATGTGATTACAGCAGCGATGAATCAGGCATTTTTTACGCTAAGTCTTGGCGTGGCAGCAATGGAAATTTTTGGAAGCTATATGGGAAAGGATCACACATTAGCAGGAGAGGGTGTACGAATTTGTGCACTTGATACATTTGTTGCAATTATGGCTGGTTTGATCATTTTCCCGGCATGTTTTAGCTATAACGTGGAAGTAAATGCAGGACCAAGTTTGATTTTTATTACATTGCCAAATGTTTTTATTAATATGTCAGGCGGACGCATTTGGGGAAGCTTGTTCTTTTTATTTATGACATTTGCAAGCTTTTCTACTGTGATTGCGGTATTTGAAAATATTATGTCATTCTGTATGGATATGTTTGGCTGGTCAAGAAATAAGGCTGCACTGATCAATTGCATCGTTATTTTGATTGCAAGTCTTCCGTGCGTGCTTGGTTATAATGTGTGGAGCAATTTGCATCTGATTGGAGGGCGCGATGTGCTTGACAGTGAAGACTTTATTGTCAGCAATTTGCTGCTTCCTATAGGTTCTTTAATTTACCTGCTGTTTTGCGTAACAAAGTGGGGCTGGGGATTTGAAAAATATTGTGAGGAAGCAAATACAGGAGATGGCATAAAAATTTCAAAGAAATTAAGGCCATATTTCCAGTTTATTCTTCCAATTTTGATTGTTTTTATTCTGATTCAGGGATTAATTTAAAAATAGTTGAAATTTATGAAAATAGAAAAATAGGTAACACAAAGAAGCGTATCGGTTAAAGTAATTTGACTGGTACGCTTTTTTATTGAAAAAAATTATATCACTTTAATCACCCATCAGGAATGTGTGGCTGGCTGCCTTTATATAGAGCATTTCGAAGCCAGCTGACAGGATCATAGATGGCACCATGTTCAGTTTCATTATTGTAAGCATCGATTACACCAATAATGGCATCAAAAGTTAAACCAAGAAGCTCATTTTTCACAACCGCTTGAGGAATAGAGTCCTGTCCGATTTGAATATAGGCGCTTGGATCATTTAGCATATCATATAAAACAGAGAAAACAGTATCTAACACTTTTTGATCGTGTTCATTTTCAAGGAAATTTAGTCCGCCATACGGATTTTTAAAGCTGCAAATTAAATCATAGTTGAAGTATTGATATAAATAGTCCATGGAATATTCTTCTACATTTTTAGAAGGCATAACTTCCTCGGAGTCAGATGTATCTGAAAGCGATAGCTGTTCTTGTGAAGCGGCCTGTGGATTAGAAACAGTCTGTTCTGTTGGACTTTGTATTGTATAACCTGCAGCTCGAAGCAATTCTGCCATTTCTTCAAGTTCTTGTTTTGAAATATCTTCTGAAAGTTCATCAGATGTTTCTGATTTCCAAATGTCAGGATCATCAGTAATAGTATAGGAGTTACTCATTCGTGCACCGTCAGCTGTATAGCGTGGGTGTCTGGAAATAAAATTTTTTTCTTCTAATGATTTAAGTGCATATCGGACAGTGCGCTCAGACAGACCGATTTTTTTCGATAATTTAGGAATGGATGGAAATGCAGTTCCATCATACCGCATCAATGTGATCATGACCAATTTCTCTTTTGAATTTAATCCTTCATAATCCAAAAAATCATTGTGGATCATCGTGAATGGGCGGCAGTTTTTAATCTGTACTTTGTCGTTCATGGTTAAAGTAGTACATGATACTGGTTAGCCGATCTTCCCCCAGTCATGATCTCTTCTCCTTTCCTAAATTTGTAATTTTTATATTGGCTTGAGTATACCATAATGGTAGGAGAAAAACAATAGCTTATTTAAAGGTACTGCATATTTTGCAGTGACACATGCAAAATATGCAGTACACCCTGCAAAATACGCAGTACCACCTGCAAAATATGCAGTACCAAACAAAGTTATCCCCAAGTTATCCCCAGAGTTATCCCCAAAAAGGTGTTACCCCATGCAAAGTGTGCAGTACCCCCTGCAAAATATACAGTACCCAATGCAAAATACGCAGTACAACATGCAAAATACGCAGTATCAAACAAAGTTATCCCCAAGTTATCCCCAGAGTTATCCCCAATGGATCTGTCGAAGAAAAATAGACTTGAAAAATAAAAGTAAATGCTTTATACTCACATGAGTGATAAGATAAAATATTTTTTCGAAACAGCTAAGAAAAAGAAGGAAGGAGAGAAGTATGGCGACGCTAAAGGATGTGGCGAAGGCTTCCGGACTGACAGTAGGAACTGTTTCCAGAGTTTTGAATAATAGAGGCTATATAAGTGATAAAACAAGAGAGAAAGTGTATCAGGTAATGAAAGAGTTGAATTACCAGCCAAATGAAATGGCACGTTCACTTTCAAAGCAGAAGAATAATACAATAGGAATTATTTTACCGCAGATTGAGCATCCTTATTTTGCAAAGGTTCTGGGTCGGCTGGAAAAAGAGGCTTCTAAGCGTGGATATCGCACAACTGTATTTGTTTCTAAAAATAAAGAAGAACGCGAGGAAGAATGCATTGAAATGTGCAAAAGCGCAAGAGTGGCAGGAGTAGTGCTGTGCAGCGGCTGCTTTGGCACAGAAAAATTTACAGGACTTGATTTCCCATTAATTACATTAGAGAGATCCATTGATCAGGCAACATCAGGTATTGAATGTGACAACTATCAGGGTGGTGTACTTGCAACGGAGCTATTAATTGAAAAGGGTTGCAAAAAACTTATGTATATTGGCGGAAGAAGTGCCGGTGATAGTATTGCTATGCCAGGCGATTATAGAGAAGTGGGCTTTAAAGATACATGTGAGAAGTATCATGTAGAGCATATGGTGATGGTGACAGATAAAGAACAATTTGATACGCTGGAGTACTATAGCTTTGTGAGAAAAAAGCTTGAAAAAAATCCAGATGTAGATGGAGTATTTGCAAGCTCTGATATTATCGGTGCATATGTGCTTCAGGCTTGCCGCGACTTGTCAATTAGTGTTCCTCAGAATATGAAAATTGTGGGATTTGATGATGTTAATATTGCTCAATTTACGACACCTGGTCTGACAACAATTCATCAGCCGGTAGAGCAGATGGCAGAGCAGGCAATTTCGGACATTGCGATGATAGATGCTGGCAAGGTGGTGCCTTCAAGAACGGTATTTCCGGTAACGCTTGTTGAGCGAGGAACGACTTGAGTTAACAGCTGCGAAGCAGTGATTAAGCCCTAAGGGGCTGTTTTGCGCATGATAGGCGCGAGCGAGCTGTTTCTTACCAATATAATCTAATATAGCAATTTTATACAAACATATCGAAAAAGAGTTATTACATAGTGAGTAGAGTACTTGCATGCATAACTCTTTTTTTTGTGAATATTAGATATGTACACAAGTCGTCACAAGAAAGAATATCGCAAGCGGTTGCGATAAACAATTTAAAAAGTTTTTTGAAAAAATAGCGTAATTAACTTATTTCATTGAACATTAAATAAAATTCAAAAAAAACATAATTGACATAATGCACAAAACAAAAGAGGCATAATCATATACTTCTAACAAAATATATTTTGATAAAAGAAAAATTATGATAACCGCTTGACATGTTAAAAGTGCAGTGCTAGAATGAAGACACAAACAAAGAAATGCCCACATACGAGATAGGGGCACAAAATAGGAGGAATAAAAAATGAGAAGAAAAGCAACACTCGCAATTACACTTGCGGCAGCAATGGCAGCAACAGCAGTTCCTGCAATGGCAGATGATAAGGTAAGCATTACCATTTTTAATTCCAAGATGGAGATTCAGAGCCAGTTTGAAGAGATGGCAGAAAAGTATGCTGAGGATAATGGAATCAATATTGAGGTTTACTACTCAAATGATACAGTAGCAGCTCATCTGGCTACCAAGTATTCATCTGGAGATCCATATACATTAGCAATGGTAGATGCAAAGGATGTCTACTCACTGGCAAAAGATCATGCAATTGATATGAGCGATCAGGAGTGGGTAAAGAATACTAACTATGCAATCGGAATTGATGATCAGATCAATGGTTTCCCTATGTGTGTTGAGGCTCGTGGACTGATTTACAATGCAGATGCGATCGAAGCAATTACTGGTGAAACATTTAACCCAGACGATTACAAGACACTTGATTCCTTTAAGGAGCTGATTGAGCAGTTAAAGGAAGGCGGTATGGAGACGCCTACTGGTATCATGAAGGAGGATTGGTCTTTAGGAGGTCACTTCCTGTCACAGGTATCAGAGGAGCAGCCGGATGTAGAGGAGTTTATTACAAAGCTTCATGAGGGTGAAGCAGATCTGATTAATGATGAGAAATTCAATTCTCTGATGGATTTCTTTGATGTAATGATGGAGAACAACTACGCAAAGGATTCTGCAATCGCAGCTGAGCGTGAAGTAACCGAGATGATGTTAGCTGAGGGAGAAATCGCCTTTATGTACGGTGGTAACTGGGATTGGTCCGTAATCAACGCATATGATTACACTGAGAACATGGGTATGATGCCAATTCCGCAGAACACAGATGACGGCACTAACGAGAAGCTTGTAGGCGGAGGTTCTAAGTATTTTATGATTGATTCTTCTGATGCTACAACAGATGAGCAGCGTCAGGCAGCATTAGATTTCTTAGAGTGGCTTGCAGATTCTGAAGAAGGTCAGAAGTTCATCACAGAAGACTGTGCACTTGTTCCTGCATTCACCAATAATGAGAATGAAGTAGCAGATCCGCTTGGACAGTCTGTTAAGAAGTATGCAGATGAGGGTGCTATGATTGATAACTACAACTACATGCCTGATGATCACATCTCTCTGTGTGGTGCAATCTTCCAGAAGTATCTTGCAGGACAGATGGATCGTGCAGAGTTTGCAACTGAGATTGAGGATTACTGGAAGTCAGCAGACGTTGTAGAGCACTGATAATATCAAACATTTGATAGATGATGCTTCCTTATAATATAATAGGAAGGAAGACATTACCCCTATAGAGGCTGTCCGCCGATGACAGGCAGCGGACAGTCTCATGATTTTCTTGATGATAAAACGAATACAGGGAAGGGGATCGTGATCATGGATAGAAACACGACAAAATATAAAGTAAAGCAGTACATAATGTTCGCTGGTATCTCCACTGTACTGTTTGCTGCAGTAGTAATTATTCCGTTTATCTACGGTTTATATTTGACCTTTACAAGCTGGGATGGTATTTCAAAGGATAAGCAGTTTGTCGGTTTTGCAAATTATATTGCAACGTTTAAAGATATTGCCTACTGGCAGGCACTTGGAAGAACAGTTATATATTCTGTTATTTCCGTTGTTCTGGTAAATGTGGTTGCATTTTTCCTGGCATATTTGCTGACTAGTGGTATTAAAGGACAGAACTTCTTCCGTGCGGGCTTCTTTATTCCAAACCTGATCGGTGGTATTGTTCTTGGTTATGTATGGAAGTTTGTTTTTAACAGAGCATTTGTATCAATTGGAAAGGCAGTTTCTATTGGTGCGCTTTCAAATTCTTGGCTGGCAACACCGAGTGGTGCAATGGCATGTTTGATTATTGTTTCTGTATGGCAGTATGCCGGTTACATGATGTTAATTTATGTTGCCGGATTTATGAGTGTACCGAAGAGCTTAAAGGAAGCTGCTCAGATTGATGGATGTACTAGTTTTCAGGCAACAGTTAATATTATCATCCCACTTATGAGAGCTTCATTTGTACAGTGCTTGTTCCTTACAATCACCAGATGCTTCATGGTATATGATGTAAACCTGTCTTTGACAAAGGGTGAGCCATTCAATTCTTCTGTAATGGCAGCAATGCATGTATACAATCAGGCATTTACTTATAAGAATTATGGTCTTGGACAGGCTGAGGCACTTGTACTGTTTATCGTCTGCGCAATTGTAGGTGTGACACAGGTTTATATTGGTAAGAAAGGGGAGGTGGCAGCATAATGGAAGAAAATAAAAAAGCGGCACAGAAAAAGAAAATTAGCCATGCCATTATAATGGTTGTTTTAATCCTCCTGTTTCTGATGTTTATCTTCCCGTTTATTCTCGTTATTATTAATGCATTTAAGACAAAGGGTGACATTATGTCTGACCCGATGGCACTAGTTGGTTCTCATGGATTTATTGTAACAAACTTCTCTGATGCGATGAAGAAGATGAATTTTACAACATCGTTTACCAACTCACTGATCATCACAGTTTCAGCAACAATTGGAACTATTCTTTTGTCTGCAATGACCGCATTTGTAATTGTAAGAAACAATTGGAAGGCATGTAAGCTTCTGTTTACATTAATGATTGCATCTATGGTAATTCCATTCCAGGTTTTGATGATTCCGTTAGTATCATTATATGGTGGTATCTTTGGAGTTTTAAATAGCCGTGTGACCTTAATCCTTATGCATATCGGATTTTCACTTTCAATGGCAACATTCATGTTCCATGGAGCAATTCATACGAATATTCCGTTAGAGCTTGAGGAAGCGGCATTTTTGGATGGCTGCAGCAACTGGCAGACATACTGGAAAATCGTATTTCCACTGTTAAAGCCAACGATTGCAACTGTAGCAATTATTGATGCAATGGCATTCTGGAACGATTATCTTCTTCCGAGCCTTGTACTTGGTCGTAAGGAGCTTTATACACTTCCAATTGCAACACAGGCGTTTTATGGAACTTACTCTACGGATATGGGCCTGGTAATGGCTGCTCTGCTGTTAGCGATGCTGCCGATTTTGATTTTATATCTGTTCTTGCAGCGCTACATTGTTGAGGGTGTTACCTCCGGTGCAGTAAAGGGATAATTTAGTGTTTATTTATAAGGGGTCCAAAATATAGTTTGTTTTGGACCCCATTTCTTTTTAACGATGAGAAAAGGAGACAAGTGAGAGCGCAGGTGCTCAAACTTTAACAAATAATATGGAAACAATATATAAGGAACGCTTTGAGCAAAAGAAGGATGAGCTTCATGATCTTTATATGCAATTATATGGAAATGATGCAATGTTTGCAGAGCTGTGCGAGCATTTGTACGCATTTTATAAGGAGAGAAGTGAGAAGTTAAAGACGCTTGATAAAAAGCGTGAAGCTGATCCTAATTGGTACAAAAAAAATGATATGCTTGGCATGATGTTTTATATTGACAATTTTGCTGGCAACATGAAGGGTGTACAGGGAAAGCTGGATTATCTGGAAAAGAATAATGTTAATTATATTCATTTGATGCCATTTCTTGATACACCAAAAGGACGCTCTGATGGAGGTTATGCAGTAGCTGATTTTAGAAAGGTTCAGGAAAATTTAGGTTCCATGGAAGACCTTGAGAATTTGACTAATGCCTGCCATGAGAAGGGAATCAGTGTGTGTATGGATTTTGTTATGAACCACACTTCAGAGGATCATGAATGGGCAAAGAAGGCACGTCAGGGAGATGGAGAATATATGAGCCGCTATTTCTTTTTTGATAATGCGGTTATTCCATCTGAATATGAAAAGACAGTTCCGCAGGTATTCCCGACGACTGCACCTGGCAACTTTACATGGCTTCCAGAAATTGGTCACTATGTAATGACGACATTTTATCCTTATCAGTGGGATCTCAATTACAAAAATCCAAGAGTATTCAATGAAATGATGTATAATTTCCTCTATCTGGCAAACAAGGGAATTGATATCATTCGAATTGATGCAGTGCCATATATATGGAAGGAACTCCATACGACATGCAGAAATCTGCCGCAGGTACATACAATTGTGCGTATGATGAGACTGATCGGAGAACTTGTCTGCCCTGGCATTTTGCTTTTGGGTGAGGTAGTAATGGAGCCGGAAAAGGTTGTTCCATACTTTGGAACTGTAGAAAAGCCAGAGTGTCATATGCTGTATAATGTAACAACAATGGCTACCACATGGCATACTGTAGCAACAAGAGATGTCAGTCTGTTAAAGAAGCAGCTTGATATTGTAAATCGTCTTCCAAAGGACTATGTTTTCTTAAATTATCTGCGCTGCCATGATGATATTGGCTGGGGACTTGATTTTGCAACTTTGCAGCAGGAAGGCATTCAGGAGCGTGCGCATAAGCAGTATTTGAATGATTATTTTAGAGGCTATGCCGGTTACAGCAACAGCCGCGGTGTTCTCTATAATGAGGATCCGGTGACTGGTGATGCAAGATTTTGTGGAACAACTGCTTCAATGTGCGGTATTGAAAAGGCAAGCTATCAGCACGATAAAGAGGCACTTGAGAAGGCCATTCGAATGGATGTAATGCTTCATGCATATATGTTTATGCAGTCTGGAATCCCTGTGCTTTATAGTGGAGATGAAATTGGCCAGTTAAATGATTATGCTTATAGGGATGATCCTGATAAGGCACCAGATTCACGTTATGTTCACCGTGGTGCAATGAATTGGGAAGAGGCAGCAAAGAGCAGTGATCAATCTACTATTCCAGGTCAGATTTCTTCAAAGCTTAATCAGCTTGAGAAGCTTCGTAAATCTGAGAAGGCATTTATGAGCAATGCGGATACATGGACTGTTGAAACATGGGATAAGAGCATTCTTTGTATCGGACGTTATTATGATGGCGATAAGATATATGGCTTATTTAACTTTAGTGAATTTGATAAGACGGCTTGGATCAATGAGAGAGACGGTCTGTACTGTGATCTTTTAACTGGAACATTAATGGAGGCAGCTGGAGTCAATATTCCGGCGTATGGCTATATGTGGCTGAAGAAGGTTCGATAAGAACAAAAGAGTACAATTGTATATAATGATTCTGAAAAAAGATAAGTAAAATCAAAATCAGATAAGAAAAAGCGTACCTTCCAGGATAAACTGGCGGATACGCTTTTTGATTGTTTTAGAAACCAATTCCAACGGCAATCAGAATAGTTATGATTGCACCAATCATCAAAATACCGAGGAATTTCCACATGAATTTAATCCAGTTGGACCACTCAATTTTTGCAATTGCCAGAGAACCGATCAAACATCCAGAGGTTGGAACGATCAGGTTGGTGAATGCATCACCAAGCTGGAATGCAAGAACAGAGGTCTGACGGGAAACACCAAGAAGATCAGCAAGTGGTGCCATGATCGGCATGGTGATTGCAGCTTGTCCAGAACCTGATACGACAAAGAAGTTAAATACGGACTGGAAAAGATACATAAGTACAGCGGCAAATGCACCGGAAAGTCCTGAGAGTGCCTGAGAAATTCCGTACATGACTGTGTTGATAACGGTTGGTGTGGTCGGGTCGGAGCCGCCAAGAACCTGCATGATACCTTGTGCCATTGCGACAACAAGTGCTGCACCTATAAGATCCTTTGCGCCATCTTTAAATGAAGATGCAATGTCATTTAGCTTCATATTATTTAAGTGGAAAACAACGCCGATAACACCAGAAACGATTCCCATGATGAAAAACTGAGTAGCGATTTCTGCCATATAGTAGCCCTTTACCATGACACCCCAGATAACCCAGATGACAGTAGCAGCAAGTGTCAGAAGTACTAAGATGTGGCCGATGCCAAAATCGTGTCCATCGTCAAGTCCTGTTTTTTCGTTTTGATCACGGAAATACTGATCGCTTTCGTAGGCAACAGAGATAGTAGGTGTCTTCTTTACCTTGGATGCGTAGAACATTGTCATTCCACAGCCAAGTGCGGTGAAGACAACCCACATAACCATACGAAAACCAGCGCCAGAGAATACGTCAATTCCAGCAATTCCCTGAGCAACGCCGACAGAGAAGGGATTCATCCATGAGGAACCGAAGCCGATCTGTGTAGCAACATAGGTGACAAGTACTGCAATTACGGTGTCGTATCCTACTGCAACAAACAGCGGACAGAGAATCATCGTAAATGGAAGTGCTTCCTCACCCATTCCAAAGACAGCACCGCCTAATGAAAACAGTACAAATAGCACTGGAATTAACAGCTTTTCAGCTCCCTTTGCTTTGCGAATTAATCCAATTAAGCCGGATTCGAGTGCACCAGTTTTGATCATGATTCCAAATGCACCGCCGACAACTAATAGGAATGCTATGATATCCATCGCGGAGCTATTGACGATTCCGTTGTACATGTAGTTAAAGAAACCGGTTCCACCGTCACCACTGAATAATGAGACACCTTCTGTTACGACCTTTCCAGCATCATCTCTTAAATACTGAAAGCTTCCGTCTTTGATGACGGTACGTGTTTTTTCTACACCATTAATCATGTACGAAACGTCCTGTGTTTCGTAGTAGCCCTTTGGAACAAGGAACGTTAAAATTGCAGCCAGAACAACTACAAAAAAGATAATGATGTAAGTGTCTGGTACGGTAAAGCCCTTGTTAAAAGATTTTAAACCTTCTCCTTTTTTGTGGCTCATAGTTGAGTCTCCCTTCATTTGATATATAATGCAATCATAAAACATAAATAAATAAGATTTGCAAGGGATAGTGTATCATATCAAATGAAATAAAGAAACTAAAAAATAAGAAAAAATCAAAAAAGAATTTAATATACTGACTTTCCTCTTGCAATGACTTTGATAAGCTGCAAGTTCTTGTCTAAGATACAAAGATCAGCATCGTATCCTTCCTGAACTCTTCCTTTCTTATTTAAATGAAGAATGTCGGCAGGGTTGGAGGTGATTGTGGAGAGTGCGGTTTCTAGTGGAATGTTTTCCATGGATACGCATTCCTTTACTTCCTTTAACAGGCAGCTGGACTGACCGACTCCCATTCCCTGAAATTCACCTTTTTTATTGTAGATTGGCAGGCTTCCCTGTCCATCGGAGGAGATTGTGATACGGTTTGGATTGACACCTGCATTTAGCATACGCTTGATTCCTTTGCATACGCGCACCTCATCGCAGATAGTCTCCCAGTAGTCGATATCTTCGTTTCCTGTAAAGTCAACGGCACCACCCTTTAATGCATATTCGATGGCTTGGCAAAAAAGTGCCTCGTTTCGGTTTACGTGAGTAGGAAGAAACTGTGATGCAGGAATTTCTGTCTCATCAATTACACGGTTGATTAACTCCATGCCTCGTGAGCCATCACCGAGATGAACGTTAATGATTCCAGCTTTTCCAGAAAGTACTCCGCCGAGTCTTGTATCGGCTGCAACACGGGTAAATTCTTCGAAGGTTGGCTGGGAGGAACGATGGTCTGAAATGGCGATTTCTCCTGTTCCAATGATTTCCTGAATCATCATAATATCCTTTGGGATGCTGTCGGTCAGCGTGCGAACAGGAACCTGATAACTTCCAGTGTAGCAGTAAGCAGATATTCCCTGCTCGTTTAGTCCCTTTGTTTTGGCGACAAGTGCACACATATCACGTCCTATTCCATCAGTGCCAAGACAGCCAACAACAGTTGTCACGCCGAATTTGGTGAGCCCTTCCATGGTAGCCTCTGGTGTACGATTGGCAAAACCGCCCTCGCCGCCTCCTCCGAGTACATGAACATGACAGTCAATAAAACCAGGTGTGAGGATCAGATTTGTTCCATCAATTTGCTCAGACTCTGGAAAATATGAAGGAATTGACAGACTGCCTGCATCTGCAATTTTTACAATTTTATCGTGAATGATAAGTACATCCTTTTTTCCAAGATGCTCTGGTGCGTAAATGTCAATATTTTGAATTAGTTTGATCATATTATTATAAACACCTTTCTAAAATTATTTTGGCGATCAAATTCGCTGCCAATAGTATACCACACAAAACAGGATGAGCAAACGAAAAAGTGGTTATGTTTTTATTGACAAGGAGAGAAAAAAAAACTATAATCGTTCAAAATAGAACTACATAAGGAGGGCATACATGTATTTTTGTGATGAGCATAGAGGAATTACACGTTATTATGAGATTCTGAAGTCATCCGTATGTGAAAAATATCAGCTTAGGCAGATGGAGTATGATATACTGATGTTTCTATATAATAATCCACAGCATAACACGGCAGCAGATATTGTCAGATACAGAAAGTCAACAAAATCTCACGTATCTATGTCACTTAAGGTGCTTGAGGAAAAAGGGCTGATTGAAAGAAGGATAGATAAAGACAATAAAAAACGTGTTGAAATTTATCTTTTGGATTCAGCAGATGATATAATAAAAGATGGCATACGCGTACAAAATCAGTTTGCAAAAGATATGTTTAATGGGCTTACAGACGATGAAATTGCATTGTGTAAGCAGATCTTTAAAAAGATATGTAATAACGCGGAAGCGTGCATAAAAGCTGCAAATAAAAAAGTGCCTGCAGAAAAATAAGACTGCGGGCACTTTGTTTTTTTAAAGAAGATATAAATTACTCAACATCCTGTAATGCTGCAAAATTTTCTTCGCCGGTACGAACCTTTACAACGCGGTCTACGTTGTATACGAAGATCTTGCCGTCACCGATATGACCGGTGTAGAGTGTCTTCTTTGCAGCTGCGATTACTGTATCAACTGGGATGCTGCTGACAACTACTTCAACCTTAACTTTTGGAAGAAGAGTAGCATCAAGCTCAACACCACGGTACTTTTCGCCGGCACCCTTCTGAATGCCGCAGCCCATTACCTGAGTAACGGTCATTCCAGTTACACCTATGTCATTCATAGCCTTTCTAAGCTTATCATAACGAGAGAGCTTTGCAATGATGACAACCTTATAGATGCCGCTTGGTGAAACATCTGGAGCTTTAACGACCTTAACAGCGGCAGCCTTCTGTGCAGCAGAAGCGCGGTCATATTCTTCGACACCAAGGTTTGTATTTGCATTTTGCTCCATTGTCATTGTGTTGTCGATATCCATGATTGAGAATCCAGCATAAGCAGATGGAAGACCATGCTCAGTTGCATCAAGACCAATGATTTCTTCTTCCTCGGAAACACGAAGACCAAAGATTGCTTTGATAACGAGGAATGTAATCGTGATAGTAACAGCAGTGAAAGCTGCGGTACAAAGCATACCAAGAAGCTGTAAGCCAAGCTGTGAGAAGCCGCCGCCATAGAAAAGACCAGCTCCAGCGATCTGGTTTGCACCATATGTAACGCCATCACCATATCCTCTTGCAAAGGCCGGAGCACTCTTTGTGGCAAAAAGTCCAACTGCAATTGTACCCCAGATACCATTCATCATATGAACAGCTACGGCACCAACTGGATCATCAACGTGAATCTTATTATCACAGAACCATACACCAAATACAACAAGCAAACCAGAAACAGCACCTATCACGATAGAACCAAATGCATCTACAACGTCACAGCCGGCAGTTACAGCAACAAGGCCAGCTAAAGAAGCATTCAGACACATGGAAACATCAGGCTTTCCGTACTTTACCCATGTAAAGATCATACAGACTACAGTTGCGATAGATGGTGCAATTGTTGTAGTAACGAAAATGGATCCAAGCTCCTCAACGCTAGTTGCTGCGGCACCATTAAATCCATACCAGCCAAGCCAAAGAATGAAAACACCAAGACAGCCAAGTGGAAGATTGTGACCAGGGAAGGCATTTACCTTTGTGATTTTGCCGTTTGAATCCTTTACAAACTTTCCAATACGAGGTCCTAATATTGCTGCACCAATAAGTGCACAGATACCACCAACCATGTGAATACAGTTTGAACCGGCAAAATCATGGAAGCCGATCTGTGCAAGCCAGCCGCCGCCCCATGTCCAGTGTGCCTCAATCGGGTAGATTAAAGCAGAGATTACTGCTGAGTAGACACAGTAGGAAAGGAATCTTGTTCTTTCAGCCATAGCACCAGATACGATGGTAGCAGTAGTTGCACAGAACACAAGGTTAAATACGAAATTGGACCAGTCAAAATTTGCATAATCTGTAAAAATGTCAAACCCCGGCTTTCCGATAAGACCAACAAGATCTTCTCCTAGAAACAGACCAAAACCGATCAGGATAAACATAACAGTACCAATACAAAAATCCATCAGATTCTTCATCAGGATATTTCCTGTATTTTTTGCTCTGGTAAAACCAGCCTCAACCATTGCAAAACCAGCCTGCATCCAGAATACGAGTGCAGCTCCAATTAAAAACCAGACACCAAAGACTTCACTTTGAACCGTACTTAAAATTTCTTCCATAGGACATTTCCTCCTTTTTTAACAGTACAAAGCCGCGCACACCGGGATCCTTCGGCGTGCACGGCTTTGTGCTGCGGATATGAGAAAAGGCGCTGACTTCCATACGAATGTGTCAGCGCCTTTGCTTGAAAATGATTATAGAAGTCGAAGCGCGATTTGTCAATCAGAAATTTTATAAAAAATTAACATTGTGAAAATCTTCTATACATGATGGGATTTTCGCGGTATACTGTAAGCATAAATACAAAAATGGCAGTTATTCACAGCATGCAAATTCGCATAGCTTTAAATAGCTGCAAAAAAAGAAATGCTGACATGGAAAAGGATTGAAGTGTGTAGATATGGAAAAGAAAAGACAGCCAATCGGCGTATTTGATTCTGGTGCAGGCGGACTTAGTGTATTAAAGGAGCTAGTACGACTGATGCCAGAGGAAGATTTTATTTATTATGGGGACTCACTAAATGCACCTTACGGCGTAAAGCCGCTTGAAGAAGTGCGCCAGCTTACATATGCCTGTGCTGAGCATCTTTTAGAGCGCGGTGTAAAGGAAATTATTATTGCCTGCAATACGGCGACAAGTGCAGCATGCAAAATCATGCGCGGCATGTATCCAGATTTGCCGCTTGTAGGAATAGAGCCTGCCGTAAAGCCGGCAGCCCAAAATCACCGAGGAGAAAAGGTGGCTGTTATGGCAACTCCGCTGACACTTCATGAAGAAAAATTTAAACAGCTTGTGAAGCGTTATGAGAACTTGGCGACAATTATTCCAGTTCCGTGTCCGGATTTGGTGGAATATGTGGAGAAAGGAATTTTAGAAGGTCCTGAGCTGGAAGGATATTTAAAGGATGTATTAAAACCTTGTTTACAGGAAGGTGTTAAAGCAGTAGTTCTTGGCTGTACACATTTTCCGCTTGTAAAGGCTGCGATTGGAAAGGTTGTTGGTGAATCAGTTCGCATTTACGATGGAGGAGAGGGAACTGCCAGACAGGCAAAATGTCTGCTGGCTGCGAAAAATCTCTGTACAGATCAAGAAAAAGGGCACATCTGCTTTGAGAGCAGTGCACCCGAAAAAGAAGCATATTATGAAGCGCTGTATCGAAAGGCAGCGCATATTGACAGCAGAGTGAAATTATAAGTATCAGAGCATTAGTCTTAGCAATTTTATAATACTGTATGAGGATCTCTCATCGCGGTAAATTACTTCACGCGCCTTGGCTGGATAGTCTGTGATAATGACATCCACCTGGGCGTTTTTCATGCGCTCTGCCTCTGCTCTTGTGTTGATGGTCCAGGCATAGACAGCCTTGCCTTGTGCATGGGCTTTTGCAACAGTTGTATTATTTACAAACATAGAACGCACACAGAAAAAGTCAATCATGTCATTTTTATAATAGTTGCCGATAGCTGTAGTAAGAATATAGCCGAGCGTAAGATCAGGATTTAACTCATTTACCTGACGAAGATACGCATAGTCAGCTGACTGGATGGAACACTGATATTCCATTTCATATTGTTCAATTAAGCCTACAACTTTCGCAGCAAGATCTGCACTGGCAGAATTTCTTTTTAATTCAATTAAAAGGTGCGCGCGTCCTTTTACAAGAGACATGACTTCTTCTAGTGTAGGTATATAGGTAAATTCATGGTCTTTTGAAAAATAATAGCTGATATCATATTGCTTTAATTCTTCATAGGTAACATCTGCAATGTTGATCTTTTTTCCAGCGATACGTTTAAGTGAAGAATCGTGACAAACTATAACCACACCGTCTTTTGTTTCCTGAACGTCAATCTCAACACCGTCAGAGAGGGAGGAGATTGCAAGATCAATGGCTTCAAGTGAGTTTTCAGGTGCTTCTGAAGAAAGTCCTCTGTGACAGTAAATCTGAACTGGGCTTAGTGGACGTTCAGCAAGAAGGGCACCGTTATAGATACCATAGTATAAAAAGCAAAAAACACCAACACCGGCAGCCACAAGACCACAGGTACGAAAGATACGGCGAAGCGGTGTGTCTGGAGCATAGCTAAGATGAAATTCCAAAATAACATCATTGCCGGAAAAACGGTAAAACAGATGTGTCATCATTGCTGCATTTAAGAAAACACCTATGCAGGTGACAAACCAGATGAGTGCGATGGAAAGTGTATTGTTAAAACTAAGAACCATTGCAACCTTTAAGTCGGCTGGCGCAAAAAAATTGACGACGACAACAATTATAATCTGACACAGCAAACGAAGAATAAACCAAAGGACAACGACGAGCAGATTTAAAAGAACTATGTCGCTTAGTACAGCACGAAGATTTTTCTTAACGAGAGGAACACTTGCTTTTTTTGCATTTCTTAGGCCGAAATCGCCAAGATACCAGTAGCAGGCACAGAAAAACTCACGAACTGCAAAAATTCCAATAAATATAAGAAAAGTGATGATCGGAATGCAGTAAATAAGTTTTGAAAAAAGCATCGGCAAAAAGGTGCTGTAAGGATTTATGCGAAAACAGATTTCATAGAAAAAGAATAGGTTGATTAAAATCTGGTAGGCAAATAAAGGCAGAGCGACATACAGCTGTTTAAAGTGAAATCTTTGAAAGCCTTTTGCGCAGCCATGTAGAAAAATATCTTTCATGCGAAGCTTCTGTCTTGCCAAAGAAGCCTGAAAGCCGCCAAGAAGAATGCATGCATTAAGATAAGTCAGCATACATGCAGTCAAAAATAAAATCAGAAGCATTGCGATTGCCGGAGGAGTGATCAGAAAGCGACCGATATTGGCGGAATTTAAAAAACTGTAGCCGTCGATTTTTAATGCAATACTTAAAAGAAGCTGAAAGAGTGAGTATTCAATCAGGGTGTAAAATATAGAGTAAATAATTTGAAGCGCGAGCATACTTTTTATATTTAAAAAGGCACCGCGCATAGCAATTTTTAAGCCGCCCAAGGCATTTTTTAAATGATAAAAAGAGTGTCGTGCGTGCTTTTTAGTGTGTTGTTCCATAGCTGTCAGTCCTGTCTGTAAGAGATATATTCTATGATAACATAGTTTTTCGCAAAATGCGATGTAAAATTACAAAAAACGAAAAATCAATGAGAGAAAATTTGGCAAAACCTTTACAAAAAACGCGATAATTGATATCATGAATAATAGTGCGAGGCACGGATCATATAGAAAAACGGAGAAAATTGTAATGCTTACAAGAGAAGATCACAAGACATATGAGCAGATTTTGCGCGAAGAACTGACACCAGCGTTTGGCTGTACAGAGCCGATTGCGCTGGCATACTGTGCCGCAAAGGCAAGAGAAGTATTAGGTCAGATGCCTACAGAAGTTATCATTGAGGCAAGCGGCAATATTATCAAGAATGTAAAGAGTGTTATCGTACCGAATACAGGCGGCATGAAGGGAATCCCGGCGGCAGCGGCAGCTGGAATCGTGGCAGGAGATTCAAAAGCATGTCTTGAGGTTATCGCAAAGGTAACACCAGAAGAACAAAAGGAAATCGCTGAGTATTTAAATAATGTTCCATTTAGCGTAAAGGCAATGAAGGATGGTGATAAGCTTGATATTCGCGTAACAGTAAAGGCCGAGGAAAATAGTGCAGTTGTGCGTGTATCAAAGCATCATACGGATATTGTGTATATTGCGCATAATGGCGAGGTTATGCTAAATGAGCAGGATGACTGTGAGTGCGCACAGAAACTGGCAGCAAATCAGGCAGCTGCAGCAGAGCAGCGTGCTGACAGAAGCCGCCTTAGCATTGAGGGAATTGTAGAGTATGCGAAGACTGCAGATCTAAGCACAGTAAGTGATTTGTTAAACAGACAGATTGAGTATAACTATAATATTGCACAGGCTGGTGTAAAAGAAAACTGGGGTGCAAATGTGGGAAGCGTTCTGCTTGATACATATGGTGAAGATGTGCGTACAAAAGCAAGAGCATATGCAGCAGCAGGCTCCGATGCACGTATGAGCGGCTGCGAGCTTCCTGTTGTAATCAATTCTGGAAGCGGAAACCAGGGAATTACCGTATCAGTTCCTGTTATCATTTACGCAAAGGAATATCATAAGAGTGATGAAGAGCTGCTTCGTGCACTTTTAGTATCAAATCTTATTGCAATTCACATCAAGACAGGAATTGGACCATTGTCTGCATTTTGCGGAGCAGTAAGTGCCGGATGTGCAGCAGGCTGTGCAATTGCATTTTTGCTTGGCGGCGGCATCGATGAGGTGGCTCACACACTTGTAAATTCTATTGCAATTACATCTGGTATTATCTGTGATGGTGCAAAGCCATCATGTGCAGCAAAGATTGCATCTTCTGTGGATGCTGGAATTTTAGGATATGAAATGTATCGCCATGGCCAGCAGTTCTATGGTGAGGATGGAATTGTAAGTAAGGGCGTTGAGAATACTATTCGTAATATCTGTCGAATTGGTGCGGAAGGAATGAATGGTACAGACGAAGAAATTATAAAGATCATGACACACTGCGATTAAATAGTAACTATTCAGAACCCCATTCGCAAAATCGCATCTTCGATGCTTCTATTTTGCTCATGTGGTTACCTCGCCATATAAAATTGCTATTCTGTCTGAATGCAAGCATTCACAGAAAGCAATTTTGCATGGCTCTGAATAGTTACAAAATATACTAAATTTTGAGATTGACGAATGAGCATAATAGGTTTATAGTAACAGTATGCGTCAAACAGGTACCTCACTTTATGTGGTTTTGCGGTGAGAAAATTTTTTTTGAGAAAACACTATGCTGATTTAAAGTGCTAACGACATAGAATGTTTTAAACCTGCAGCATGAGCACTCTTCATAAAGGTATTTTGGCATCAATAGGCAATGACATTAAGAAGAGCGGCTAAGTCATATCATCAAAAGGAGAAAAGAAGTATGAGAAAGACGAGAAAAGCAGCAGCTGTCCTTACAGCAGTTGCAATGGCTGCCGTATCAGCAGCACCGGTAATGGCTGACGAGATCAAGGATCTGTATGATTACGAGGTTCAGACAAAAGAAATTGAGACTTGGAACATTTTACAGTCTCAGCTGATGAGCGATACGAATGTACTTACGAACCTGTATGATGGTCTTGTAGAGGCAGATGAGTATGGCAAGCTGACACCGGCAATCGCAGAGAGTTGGGAGACTGAGGATAATGGTCTTACCTGGACGTTCCATTTAAGAAAAGGTGTAAAGTGGGTTGATCAGAATGGAAATGAGAAGGGTGAGGTTACTGCACAGGATTTCTTAACTTCACTGGAGTGGGTATTAAACTTCCATAAGAATGATGCAGCAAATACTTCTATGCCGATGGAGATGATCGCTGGTGCAGAGGACTACTACAACATGACAAATGAGATGGATGCAGATGCAGCACTTGCACTGACTGCTGAGAGTCCGGAGTTTGCTGATACTGTTGGTATTAAGGCAGTCGATGATTATACCTTACAGTATACCTGTTTAAGTGAGAAGCCATACTTTGATACTGTAGCTGCTTATAACTGTCTGTATCCGATTTCACAGGGGATGCTTGATGAGATTGGTGTAGATGGCTTTAAGGCTGCAACACCTGAGAATATCTGGTATAACGGCTGCTACACATGTACAGAGTACATCCAGCAGAATACAAAGACCTTGACAAAGAATCCGCTGTACTGGGATACTGATGCAAAGCTGTTTGATTCTGTTACTATTAAGATGGTAGAGTCTGCAGATACTGCATATCAGCTGTATACTACTGGTGAGCTTGATCGCGTTGATCTGTCTGAGTCAAATTTGATGACAATCTATAACAACGAGTCTGATCCTTATCATGATCAGTTGGTAGAGAAGCGTCCGAACAAGAAGTCTTATCAGTTCCATTTTAATTATGACAAGCTTAATGATGATCAGACAGAGGATACAAACTGGAATACTGCAATTGCAAATGAAGCATTCCGTAAGTGCTGGTACTATGGTCTTGATCTGGGTAGCTGGTATAAGAGAACAAACGCTATCAATCCATATAAGTGCTACAATAACTCCTACACAATGCAGGGTCTGATTTATACTTCTGATGGTACAGAGTATACCGAGCTAGTTCAGGATAAGTTAGGTCTGCCGTCATATGATGGAGAGACGATGACTCGTCTTGATTCAGCTAAGTTTGAAGAGTACAAGGCTCAGGCAATTGAAGAACTGACAAAAGATGGTGTTACCTTCCCGATACATGCAAGATATTTCGTAGCTAGTGGAAACCAGACTGCTCTTGACAGTGCAAATGTATTAAAGCAGGCATTTTCTGATTCCTTTGGCGATGATTTTATCGTTCTTGATATTGATTCTTACGTATCCAGTCTTTCTAAGGAGGTTTACAACCTTAAGCGTCAATCCTTTGCTATCGCTGGATGGGGTGCTGACTATGGTGATCCGCAGAACTATTTAGGTCAGGAGACAGATGACAGTGACAACGCTTACTATATGGTACAGCTTGGTCATGCAGTAGACAGTGAGAGCGATGAACTTAAAGATCTTTACAGCCAGTTTACTGAGCTTGTAAATAAGGCAGATGCTATCACAGATGATCTGGATGCAAGATATGAGGCATATGCAGAGGCAGAAGCATTTATGCTTGATCATGCTCTGATTGTTCCGGCATATTTTGATATTTCATGGGAGCTGACCCGCGTTAATGATTATTCTAAGATCAATGCAATGTTTGGTATTCAGAATAACAAGTATAAGAATTGGGAAACTTCTACAGATGCGTATACCGCAGAAGATTATGCTACTTTTTTAGAGACATTGAATGAAAATGCTTCTAAGTGATGCTCCCGCGCACGTTCTCACGAACGGGCGAGGCTTCTTGAGACATGGTGGAACGCCTCAAAGGACCTTCACGAGCCCTCTACACCCTGTTACGGGTTTACCTTTAAGCCGTCTTTTGGGCGGCTTTTTGTTTTGATTCCTCGATATACCTGGTCTTATCCCTGGCACTGCTTGCTTTAAACAGTTCAAAATAGACAAGCTTCTGTTCCTGTCTGCGATGATGCAGCCATCGGTTCATGCCACTTTTTCTTCGTGGTCCGGCGTGCTTTTCTTTGTGTTTTACAAGGCAGAGTGCCTCTCTGGTGACCCGGATGACCGTCTTATTCGTGTAGGAGAAATCTTTTACTTCATCAAATGCATTCGGATAGATCTTGCGAATGATATTTCCTGCACCGTTGACATCTGCATTTAGAATCGTACCGTTCTTTGACTCGTATTGTCCGCGTGAGATTCGTTTCCCGGAAAACCGGTACGCTGCATCTTTTCCTTCTTTGTAGACAGGAAGGGGATCGTTGTCGATCAGACTTGCCCTGGAAGTAAATGATTCCTCAGTTTCAATGACAGGAATGCCTGCCTTTGCTGCAACGCATGTAAGGATCCAGAAAAATCTTGCATATGGAATGCTGACAAAGTGCTGGTTGTTGCCGGCACCAATGTTAATCCCCTGCTTCTGGTCTTTGTTGTGTCCGCAGACAATGACCTCAACCTTATTTTTTAGACAGAAATCCACAATATAGTGGGCTGCCTTGTAAAAGAAATCTTCTATCTGACAGGCTCTGTTCTTTGAGATACGGTTCAGTCGGGCAGAGTTTTTCACGGATTTTGTGGAATCCAATCCTCTGGTCAGCTCAGACATCAAAACAGCGCGTTTGCGGTTAAAGTTCTGATTGATGGATTTTAACCAGTGTCCGTCCAGAATGAACGGAGCTTCCGGGAAATTCGTTAATGCGGTTAAAAAGTTGTCAAGTCCCGGATCCAGTCCAAGAATCCTTGTGGGATTTTTCGGTGCTTCCGGTGTTTTGACTGCATCCTGAAAGGTCACATAGATCATATATCCGCCATAGCAGGGCTTGACTTCTGTTCGGACATAAGAGCCTTCCGGCTTTCCAACACAGACCGGCACCAAACAGCGTGGAAAGGTGATATACATTTTTCCACGGATATCAGACCGCTTTGCAACCTGATTGGTAAAAGTAACGGTCGTGTACGGTGTCTTTATGTATCTCGGCTGCTTTGGCTGTGATTTAAACTTTTCCAGGTTTTGGCGATACGATGCCAGGGCTTCAAAATATGATTTCCAGTCCTTGAGAACCTTTCGAAGTACCTGCTGGTTTACCTGTGACGGCATGGCATAGTAGTCGGGATTCTTTGTATTCTTCATCACCGCATCCAATGTCTCGTAGGTGAGCATCCAGTGATCGGATGTTGGCATACTCGGATGGTTTTTCTGTTTGTTTTCTATGCGCTTTTGGATCTTTGTGCGGGCCGGGTCGTCTGCAGGCAGTTTCTGCAGCTGCTTCGTGAGTCGGTCAACATCTTTCAGAAGCTTTTCATTTGCCATCTCAATACCGATACGTACGGTCTCCAGAACCTCATTCTCGTTGGCGGTGCGTGTATCCGGAGCTTTTTTCAGTCCAGTACGCAGGTTACGAATGATAAAGTTTGCTGCGTTTCGCAAATTTTTTGCAAGGTGAGTCTGGCACTCGAAATACGATGCAGGCTTTGGCATCCGGTTTTTATCCACAAATATTGATATGGTATGCATACAGAACCCTCCTTTTTAAAAAACGTGAGAATATGGTTGACTACAGATATATTATACGATAAAATACATGTAAAATCAAGCTATACACAAAGTTTTAAATCATTTTAGCTATAAATGAGAGAGGTATTATTATGAAACGTATATCCGGAAATGCTGATGATATCAAAGACAAAAAAGACAGGGTAAAGAAAGATGGATACAACCGGGGGCAGCATTGTATCTATTGCCTTACCTATCATATGATTTTCGTCACGCATTATCGAAAACCGGTAATTAATGAAGAAATGAGTTCTGCCATGAAGGAGTTTTCAAATCATATGGCGGAGCAATTCCGCGGAAAAATCCTGTCAGCAGAGACAGACAGAGATCATATCCATCTGCTGGTATCACTGCCACCGAATACAAACGTATCCGTCTTTGTAAGAAGTATCAAGACTCAGTTGTCAAGAGAGATGCGTAAGCGATTCCCTGAACAGATCAAACAATACATCTATGGGGATGATACCTCATTCTGGAGCCGCAGCTACTTTATAGCCACTACCGGAAGCGTTTCTCTTGAAACATTAAAGCAGTACATTGAATCTCAGCGCTCGGAAGAACATCAGGCCAAAAGAGGTTCCAAATTCCAGAAAAAAAATCTGTTGGAATGATGTCTGGTTTGTATACAATCGGCGCATTCATCCCGCGTACGTTCTTGCGAACGGACAGGGTTTTCTGCGCTGAAACATTATAATATAATAATAAGTGATAAAAAATAAGCGAGCCGGATAATAAGATCAATCCGGCTCGCTTATTTTTTATTTATCAGAATCGTTTTTTTCAGACTTTTTTAAGCTGTTTGGCGGCTGTAGCGTGCTGTCTTCGGACAACGGAATGCCGCGATGCTCCACACATGTAGAAAATACAATCTGGGTTCGGGTGCGTCCAAATTTCTGAAGATAATTGACAAACTGGTCAAGCTCCTGCGTGGTATGGAAATAGGCTTCAATCAGCATAGAGTACTCGCCTGTTACGCAGCTGCATTCAACTACGTTGGTGCAGGACTCAATGTAAGGATAGAAGGCTGGCTTTTGGTCAGGTTCTACCTCCAGATTTATGAATGCCTTTACAAGATAGCCGATAGCGGTTACATTTATCATAGCCTGGTAGCCAGCTAAGACACCAGATTTTTCAAGACGCTCGATGCGGGCGCATACGGCCGGTGATGACAAAGAGACACGGCTGGCAATCTCTTTAACCGGTAAACGTGCATTATGCTGCAGAATATCAACGATGCAGCGGTCAATATGATCCATAACAAACCCCTCACTTTGCTGTGTAATAACAGTAACAGAATATTTATTAACATTGATTCATCATAGCAGATAACTTCTGGATTGTAAACAGAAGAAACAAAAGTTTTTTAAGAAAAAATGCTTTTTTTTATGGGGGTAACCTCATAAAATAAACAAAAAAGGCATTTTTTGTGAAAAAAGGTAAGTTTTTCTTATAAAAAATCAAGATAAATGATTGACAGATGAATTGATTTGGTTTATAGTAACGGTATGCTTCAAGCAGGACATGACTAGACGAGAGTAGATGGACACAATTAGGATCATGGAAAAGTGTACCATCTTTTTTTCAAATCATTCTTTGCTGACACAAGTAAGCAACAGGCAGTATTTTTTATGTCGTTCGTAGGGAGGGCACATTCTTCAAAAATGCTCCATTGCTTTAAAGTGACAACAGACGAAAATCGTCTTAGGATTTAATTTCTGCAGGGCAGGCGCTCTTCGTATAGGTATTATGACATCTACGGGGAAATGACAATTAAGAAGAGACTAAGTCATATCATCAAAAAGGAGGATGACACATGAGAAAGACAAGAAAGGCAGCAGCTGTCCTTACAGCAGTCGCAATGGCAGCAGTATCCGCAGTGCCGGCAATGGCAGACGAGATTAAGGATCTGTATGATTACGAGCTTCAGTCAAGAGAGATTGAGACTTGGAACGTTTTGTATTCTCAGCAGGCAACTGATCTTCAGGTACTGACCAATTTGTATGATGGTTTGCTTGAATCAGATGAGTATGGTAAGCTGGCACCGGCAGTTGCAGAGAGCTGGGAGACAGAGGATAATGGTGTTACTTGGACATTCCATTTAAGACAGGGTGTTAAGTGGGTTGATCAGAACGGAAATGAGAAGGGTGAAGTTACTGCACAGGACTTCTTAACCGGACTTGAGTGGGTATTAAACTTCCACAAGAATGATGCAACTAACACTTCTATGCCGATGGAGATGATCGTTGGTGCAGAGGATTACTACAACATGACAAGTGAGCTTGATGCAGATGCAGGTCTTGCACTGACAGCTGAAAGCCCAGAGTTTGCTGATACTGTTGGCATCAAGGCAATTGATGATTATACATTACAGTATACATGTGTAAGTGAGAAGCCATATTTCGATACTGTAGCTACCTATAACTGTCTGTATCCAATTTCTCAGGCAATGATCGATGAGATCGGCATTGATGGTTTTAAGGCTGCAACACCAGAAAATATCTGGTACAATGGTGCTTATACCTGTACTGAGTACATCCAGCAGAATACAAAGACCTTGACAAAGAACCCGCTGTACTGGGATACCGAGGCAAAGTTGTTTGATTCTGTTACTATTAAGATGGTAGAGTCTATTGATACTGCATATCAGCTGTATACTACTGGTGAGCTTGATCATGTAAATCTGTCAGAGTCTAACCTGACCACTATCTACAACAATGAGTCTGATCCACTTCATGATCAGTTAGTTGAGAAGCGTCCAACAAAGTTCTCTTATCAGTTCCACTTTAACTATGATAAGCATAACGATGATCAGTCCGAGGATACAAATTGGAATACCGCTATTGCAAACGAAGCATTCCGTAAGTGCTGGTACTATGGTCTTGATCTTGGAAGCTACTACAAGAGAACAAATGCAATTAATCCATACAAGTGCTACAACAATGCATACACAATGCAGGGTCTTGTTTACCTGTCTGATGGTACCGAGTACACCAGTCTGGTTCAGGAAAAGTTAGGTCTTCCGGCATATGATGGTGAGACAATGACTCGTCTTGATTCTGAGAAGTTTGAAGAGTACAAGGCACAGGCAATTGAGGAGTTAACAGCAGCAGGCGTTACCTTCCCAGTACATGCAAGATATTTCGTAGCTGGTGGAAATCAGACTACTCTTGATAGTGCAAATGTATTAAAGCAGGCATTCTCCGATTGCTTCGGTGATGACTTCATCGTTCTTGATATTGATTCTTATGTATCTAGTCTTGCTAAGGAAGTTCGTGATCCAAGACGTCAGTCCTTCGTTATCAACGGATGGGGCGCTGACTACGGTGATCCGCAGAACTACTTAGGACAGGAAACAAATGACAGCGATAACGCATATTACATGGTAGCTTATGGTCATGCAGTAGATAATGAGAGCGAGGAGCTGAAGGCACTGTATGATGAGTTTACTGAGTTAGTAAATAAGGCTGATGCCATCACAGATGATCTGGATGCAAGATATGAGGCTTATGCAGACGCAGAGGCATTCTTACTTGATCATGCACTGACCCTTCCGTCAAACTTTGATATCGGTTGGGAGCTGACTCACGTAAATGATTACACCAATCAGAACGCTATGTTTGGTATTCAGAATCAGAAGTATAAGAATTGGGAGACTTCTACAGACGCCTATACTGCAGAAGACTACGCTGGATTCCAGGAAACCTGGAATGCAGGTATGGCTGAATAATATATGGCAAAATACACCGTAAAGAGATTGTTACAGTCTCTTGTAACAATCCTCATTGTGGTGACTATCGTATTCCTGCTGCTTAGAATGCTGCCTACGGATTATTTCTTTACCGAGGACCAGCTAATGAAGCTGACCGATCAGCAAAAGCACGATCAGCTTAAGGCAGCAGGTTTATTAGATAGTACCTTTACACAGCTGACACGCTATTATGGGCAGTTGTTGAGACTTGACTTTGGTACATCTCGACGAATTCAAAGCGGTGTCTCTGTTGTAAAGGTAATTGGCGGAAAGTTTGCAATGTCGATGCAGTTAGGTCTGATCTCTTTTGCAATCTCTCTGGTAATTGGTGTTATTATGGGTGTGCTTCAGGCACGTTTTAAGGACGGTATTATCGACGGCATTGGAACAATTTACACGATATTGGTAAATGCAGTTCCGCCGCTTGTTGCTTATTCACTTGTTCTTGTATTTGGTTCCCATGTGTTAAAGCTTCCTTCCATGTATTCAACGAGAAATCCAGGACCGTCTATGATCCTGCCGGTTGCATGTCTTTCTCTTTCATCGATTGCAGGTTATGCTCTGTGGACAAGACGTTACATGGTAGATGAGTTAAATAAGGATTATATTAAGTTGGCGCGTGTGAAGGGTCTTTCCTCAAAGCGTATCATGGTTACTCATGTGCTTAGAAATGCATTCGTTCCGCTTGCACAGTATATTCCGTATTCTATTTTGCTGACAGTCGGCGGCTCCCTTCTGGTAGAGCGTTTCTTCTCTGTTCCAGGTATGGGTTCTCTTCTTACTGACGCAATCAACCGTTATGACACAAGTGTTGTTCAGACGCTTGTTATTCTATACGCTGCACTTGGTATCATCGGCGTATTTTTGGGTGATGTTTTGATGATGATCATTGACCCACGTATTACATTGACCGGAAAGGGAGGTACAAGATAATGGCAGTCAATTCAAATGATGACGCACGCTTTAAGGTTGTCGAGTACTCCCCTGAAAAGGCCGAGATGATCGGATATTCCAATTATTCTTATTGGAAATCTGTATTTCACAATTTCTTAAAGAAAAAGAGTGCAGTTGCGCTTTTAATCGTGTTTGTTGCACTTGTTGTATTTTCCTTCGTTGCACTTGTAATCGGAAAATACGATTATCGTAATCTTGTCACAGATAGTTCAAAGGGCTTTATCCTACCAAACTCAGAGTTCTGGTTTGGTACCGATAACTTAGGACGTGACTATTGGAGCCAGGTATGGTATGCGACACAGACATCTATTAAGCTTGCCTGTATCGTTGCAATCGGTGAGTGCGTGCTTGGTGTTACGATTGGTCTTCTTTGGGGATATGTTCGCCAGTTAGACCGTTTCTTTACAGAGCTGTACAATGTAATTGATAACATTCCGCAGATCATTTACATGACACTGATTGCTTTAATGGTTGGTAAGAGCTTTACTATTATGGCAGTTTCTTTGATTGCATTTGGTTGGCTTGGAATGGCAAGAAACATCCGTAACCTTGTTATGATGTATCGTGACCGCGAGTATAACTTAGCATCAAGATGTTTAGGTACTCCGACTTACCGTATTCTTCTTAAGAACATTTTACCGTATCTGATTAGTGTTATTATCTTAAGAGTGGCACTGTCAATCCCGAGAACAATCAGTATGGAGACTACGCTTTCCTATCTTGGTCTTGGTCTTGATATTAACACACCTACACTTGGAATCCTTCTTCGTAATGCAAGAAGCTATTTCCTGAATTATCCATATTTGCTGGTATTCCCGGCAGTTATTGTATCTGTTGTTACGATCACATTCTATCTGGTTGGTAACGCATTTTCCGATGCGGCTGATCCGAGAAATCACGTTTAAGGGGGGAGAACAATGGAAAAGAAACCAATATTATCCGCCAAAGACGTTGAAATTACGTTTAGCCTTCGCGGAAACAAATTAAATGCGATCCGTAAGTGTTCTCTTGATCTGTATGATGGAGAGACACTTGCAATCGTAGGAGAGTCCGGTTCAGGAAAAAGTGTATTTACAAAGACTTTTGTTGGTATGCTTGATGGAAACGGCAGTATTACCGGCGGAAGCATTATGTACGATGGCAAGGATCTGGCAAAGTTTAAGAAGGAAAAGGAGTGGATGACTATTCGTGGTAAGAAAATCGCGATGGTTATGCAGGATCCTATGACTTCCTTAAATCCATTGAAAAAGGTTGGAAAGCAGATTCAGGAGTGTATCGAGCTTCATCAGGGTCTTAAGGGAGCAGTTGCAAAGAAGGCAACTCTTCAGATTCTTGAGAAGGTAGGCATTCCATATCCTGAAATGCGCTATAACCAGTATCCGCATGAGTTTTCAGGCGGTATGAGACAGCGTGTTGTTATTGCTATTGCGGTTGCATGCCGGCCGCAGATTTTAATCTGCGATGAGCCTACCACCGCACTGGACGTAACGATTCAGGCTCAGATTTTGGAGCTGATCAGAAATCTGCAGGCAGAGTATCATATGTCTGTTATTTATATCACACACGATCTTGGTGTTGTGGCAAACGTGGCTGACCGTGTTGCAGTTATGTATGCAGGACAGATCGTGGAGGTAGGTAAGGTAGATGAGATTTTCTACGATGCAAGACATCCTTATACTTGGGCACTTCTTTCTGCACTTCCGCAGCTTGGCGTGAAGGGTGAGGCACTGCCAACGATCGACGGTACACCGCCGAATCTGTTTAACAAGATTAAGGGTGATGCATTTGCACCGAGAAACAGACAGGCACTGGCTATTGATTTTGAGGAAGAGCCTCCATATTTTGAAGTTTCAGAGACGCACAAGGCAAAGACTTGGTATCTGGACCCGCGTGCACCGAAGATAGAACCGCCGAAGTCTGTGCAGCAGCTCAGACAGAAAATGAGAGCGCATAAGTAAAAGAGGTATGAGTATGGCTGAGAGAGAAAAGCTGATTGAGGTCAAAGACCTGCAGATTAGTTTCGGAAAAGGACGAAAAAAGTTTGTAGCAGTTGACCATGTGAATTTTGATATTTATAAGGGAGAGACATTCTCCCTGGTAGGTGAGTCCGGTTCCGGAAAGACTACCATCGGCCGCGCTATTACCCGTATCAATCCTACTTCGGCCGGAGAGATCTACTTTAAGGGCAAGAAGATCAATGGAAAGATTTCAAAGGAGCTTGACCGCGAGGTTATTAAGAGCTGCCAGATGATTTTCCAGGATCCTATGGCATCCTTAAATGAGCGTGCAAAGGTTGATTACATTGTTTCTGAGGGTCTGTTAAACTTCCATATGTATAAGGATGAGGCAGATCGCGAGGCGAAGGTACAGAAGGCACTTCGAGAGGTTGGTCTTCTTCCAGAGTTTGCATCTCGTTTCCCACACGAGTTCTCTGGTGGACAAAGACAGCGTATCGGTATTGCAAGAGCCTTGATTATGGAGCCAGAGTTTGTTGTAGCTGATGAGCCGATTTCAGCGCTTGATGTTTCTATTCGTGCACAGGTATTGAATTTGTTAAACCAGTTAAAGGCATCAAGAGGACTGACATATCTGTTTATTGCACATGACCTTTCTGTAGTACGTTTTATTTCAGACCGTATTGCTGTTATCTATAAAGGCCGTATTGTGGAGCTGGCAGAGGCAGAGGAATTATTCCATCATCCACTGCATCCTTATACAAAGGCACTGCTTTCAGCAGTTCCGATTCCGGATCCAGAAATCGAGAAGAAGAAAAAGCTTTTGATTTATGATCCAACGCTTCATGATTACACAATCTCTAAGCCACAGTGGGTAGAGATTACTGAAGGTCATTTTGTATATGGTAATGAGCCGGAGCTTGAGAAATATCGTGCTGAGATTGAAGCAATAAATGCAGCAGAGAGAGCATAAAGAAGAGGCGAGAGAAGAGCATGAGATGGTTGAAAAAACAGTATCACCGCTATATGATTCGCCCCATTGTAACAAAAACGATCACCAGAACCCTAATCGGTCTGGTGATCGTCTTGCTATGGGATAAATACGTGAATGTAGAGCGGATTGGAGTTTCAAGGCTTGGCTTTGGACTGGGTGCAGTTGGAATTATTTTAATGGCTGGTGCATGGTTTTCCTATCTGCATCTGGATGGATTAACACCTATTGATACAGCGAAAAAGAAATTTGGTGTGAAAAATAAAAAGAAAAAAACAAAGCAAAGCATGGGCGGCGATATTGCAGACTACCTTGATGAGGAAATTGTGCCGTATGAGGAGCTGGATGAATCTGAAAAGGCAGCATGTCAGATGGCAGCCTTTTTGATTTCTGGAATGATCCTTGTGATCGCCGGGATTGTGATCCCACTCTTTTAAGAGCTCACAAAAAGCAGGGCACATGCCTTGCTTTTTTTCGTAAATAAGGGTATGATTGTAGAACAAAGATATCAGAGAAAGGATGGGATTCTATGGCAAAATCAAAAAAAGGAAAAGCAGTCATTGCAGGAGTGGCAGCGGTAAGTGCAGCCAGTATTTTGACCGTGAGAGGTATTTTCCACAAGGTATTCGCCAGACAGGAGAAGGAGGATGACGCAATCAGTCTGCGCTATAAGGACATGAGCGGAATGGTAAGAAAAAAAATTACAATCGTCTCTGGTTCCACTCATCTGACAGGATATTTATATGGAGAAGCATCTGCCAAAGGTCTCGTTGTTGTGTGCCATGGAATTGCAGGCGGCGGAGAAGATAACTTAAGCATGGTTAAATATATGCTGGATGATGGTTATCAGGTTTTTACATTTGATTATACGGGTGTGTATGAAAGTGAAGGAGCTTCATCTGTGGGCTTCTATCAGGCTGTGAAGGATTTGAATGCAGTTTTGGGTTATATTGAGGCGTCTGCATCACTAAAGAATCTTCCAGTATTTTTATATGGTCATAGCTGGGGCGGTTATACAGCTGCGGCAGTGCTGAATTTTAAGCATAATATTGCAGGTGTTATTACAATTTCAGGTTTTTCTAGTCCAATGGCAATTACGAAAGAGGCGGCAGGACGCATCATTCCAACATTGTTGGTAGATTTATTGCTTCCGTTTGCTGCGCTTTATCAGCGCGTTGTTTTTGGTAAGAATTATAATTTGTCTGCAATTGATGGCATTAATAGCTGTGACGTGCCGGTTCTTGTTATGCATGGCAAAGAGGATGAAGTGATTAGCTATGAGGGATCTTCTATTATCGCGCAGCGAAGCCATATTACAAATCCAAATGTTGAGTACTATACCGAGACACGTCCGGGAAAGAGCAATCACATGGGAATTTTCTTCACAAAAGGCGGAACAGCTTATTATCTAGCCAAGAAGGAAGAATTAAAGATGCTTCACGATTTGTATTATAACCGTGTTCCAGAAAAGGTGCTTTCAAAATGGTTTGCCCGCCTTGATAAAAAGCAGGCAAATGATATGGATCCACTGTTTGTAAAGACAGTGCTTGATTTCCTTGATAAGAACTGCAAGTAAGCCGTGGTGACAGGGACGGTGGCTCAAAATGTGTCACTACTGGCAATGAGAAAGCGAAAGAAAATCAGCCCTAACCTTGACAGTCTTTTTCCAGTCATATATAATAAATATGATACTGATTTATCAGGTTCTGAGAAAACAAAATCTAACGGAACATGAGAAGAAAATAGGAGGAATGAATATGAGAAAGGTAGCATTATCTTTGATGCTGGCTGCTTCTATGGCTGCAACTACACTTGGCAGCACCGCAGTTTTTGCATCAGACGCAACCACAACGGAGTCTGAGAGCTATACCTATCGCTATGCGTTAGCTGATTTCCCAACAAACTGGAGTCTTCATGACAACCAGACGCATACAGACTCTGAGCTTATGCAGTATCTGGAAGCAGGTTTCTACAGTTTCGATTACAATGATACCCAGGATGGTTATCAGATGGTTCCGCTTGTTGCAACAGGCGATCCAGAGGATGTAACTGCTGAGTATAAGGATCAGTATGGTTTAGACGGTGATGAGGCATTGGCATGGAAGATTACCATTCGTGATGATTTAAAGTGGGATGACGGTACACCGATCGTTGCTTCTGATTTTGTAAAGTCTGCAGAGCTTCTGTTAAACCCGAAGGCACAGCATCACCGCGCAGATATGCTGTACTCTGGAAATCTTGTATTAAAGAATGCAAAGAATTTCCTTTATGCAGGACAGCATGCATATGCTGAGACTTTTATCTCTTCTGAGATGGGTGAGGATGAGTACGTAGATCCATCCACATTCGAGAAGAATGATGATGGTGTTTACATGGTAGACGGACATGATTTAGCACTCAGCTTAAGTGACTGTGCAACATGGGATTCTACCACGGGACTTTCTGATTACTATGCAATGGAAGATTACAAGTCTGCATTTATGAAGGATGATGTTGATCTGTATGAGACTGTTTTAGCTGCAAATGCAAATGATGACGGCTATGTTCCGGTAACTGATGAGGTTGTTGAGGCACTTCAGCACATCGTTGCTAACCTTCACGGCTATGCAACTGTAGAGGATTACGCAGCAGAAGGCGGCGACTATGCTTACAAAGAGTGGGAAGAGATGGTATATAAGGGTACCGAGTATCCAGAGATGTCAATCGATGAAGTTGGTATCTTTGCTCCGTCCGATACTGAGCTCGTTTTAGTCCTTGAAAAGCCATTAAAGGGCTTCTACTTAAAGTATTCTCTGACAGATTCCTGGTTAGTAAAGGAAGATCTGTATAAGAGCTGCGAGTCTGAGAGCAACGGTGTTTACAATAATACCTACGGTACTTCCGCAGAGACAACTGCTTCCTTTGGACCGTACAAGCTGGCATCTTATCAGGCAGATAAGGAGTACGTTCTGGATAAGAACGAGTACTACTTTGGCAATGTAGACGGTCAGTATCAGACCACAAGTATCGTTGTTAGCTGTGTAAAAGAGCCGTCAACAAGACTTGAGATGTTCTTAAGCGGTGAGCTTGACACCTATGGCTTGACAAAGGATGATATCGAGACCTACGGTTCCAGCGATTACGCATATTATACCGTTGGTGAGAGTACCTTCTTCATGGCAATGAATCCAGGTGTAGAGGGCCTTGAGGCAGCACAGAAGGCTGCTGGCGATAACATCAACAAGACAATCCTTAGCTTAAAGTCCTTCCGTGAGGCACTTTGCTATTCACTTGACCGTGATGCATTCAATGCAGCAGTTAACCCGTTAAGCTCTGCAGCATTTGGTCTTTACTCAAACAGCATTATCTCTGATCCGGAAGAGGGTATTGCTTACCGTGATACTGAGGAAGCAAAGAATGTTTTAGCAAACTTCTGGGGTCTTTCTGATGATATCGGTGAGGGATTGATGTATGAAACTGTTGATGAGGCAGTAGACAGCATCACAGGCTACAACTTAGAGATGGCTCAGGAGAGATTCAACGAGGCATATGATGAGGCAATCGCAGCTGGTCTGATGGATGAAGATGACGTGATTGAGATCAAGATTGGTCTTCCAAACAGCGAGAGCACCTTCTACAACAAGGGTAACGAGTTCCTTGTAAACTGCTACACTGAGGCAGTAAAGGGAACTTCTCTTGAAGGCAAGTTAACCTTTAGCGTAGATGATACACTTGGAAATGGCTTTGGTGAGGCACTTAGAAGCCAGCAGGTAGATCTTCTGTTTGGTGTAGGCTGGACAGGTGCTGCACTTGATCCGTACAGCTTAATGGAAGCTTATACATCAAGCGAGTATCAGTATGACCCGTCATGGGATACAAAGTCTGCTGATGTAGATATCACATTGGCAGATGGTGTTACCTACACGGCAACTGCATGGGATTGGACTCAGGCTATGCTTGGTGAGGCTGTTACCATTAAGGCTGAGGATGGTACCACAAAAGAGTTCTCTGCTGGTTCTGCAGATGACAACAGCGAAGATCGTTTTGAGGTATTAGTTGGACTGGAGAATGCAGTTCTTGGAAATTATGACCTGATTCCAATGTTCGATGACTGTACAGCAGCATTAAAGAGTATGAAGATTCAGTATGCTACAGATGAGTATTATTACAGCATCGGCCGTGGTGGTGTTCAGTACATGACATACGACTATAGCGATGCTGAGTGGGATGCATTTGTATCTGAGCAGGGTGGAAAGCTCAATTACAACTAATAAAGTATCAACATCGAGAAATCGAATAATAAGAAGTGATCATGTTGCAAAAAAGCAACACTTCGACAGGAAAGGGGGCGGCTTGCCGCCCCCTTCCTGTCAGTTTTTGGAAAAAAAATTAAAAGCATAAAAATGTAAAATTAAACATGAAAACAAACGGAGGACAACGATGGTTAAGTACGTATTAAAGCGTATCGCGCTGATGTTTTTTGTCTTCTTCACAATTCTGACAGTATGCTTTGTACTTGTAAAGCTGCTGCCGCTTGTGGATGCCAAGCAGTTTGGCAAGGACATGAATCTGATTCAGCAGCGAAGAGAAGCGCTGGGCTATAACAAGCCGATTCTGATACAGTATCTGATTTTCTTAAAACGAAGCGTAATAGGTGGAGACTGGGGAATCAGTGAGGCGCTGTACCGCAGCCAGGATGTATGGAAGGTATTCACTTCCAAACTTCCGGCAACCATGATGGTAAACATCTATTCCATGCTTTTGGCAATTCCGAGCGGACTGCTGCTTGGTATTTTTGCTGCATTAAAGAAAAACAAGTGGCAGGATTATCTTATCTCTACACTTGTCATGGTATTTATTTCCGTTCCGTCTTATGTATATGCACTGTTAATCCAGTATTTGCTTTGCTATAAGCTTAAGTTGTTCCCACTTCAGATGAACAGTGGAACGAACTATTTTTCACTGTCTATGTTCCGCTCAGTCATGCCGGCTGTGCTGGCACTGGCATTTGGAAGTATTGCCAGTCTGGCCAGATATGTGCGCGCCGAGCTTTCTGAGGTATTGACAAGTGATTTTATGCTGCTTGCAAGAACAAAAGGTTTGACACGCTCACAGGCAACGATTCGCCATGCAATGAGAAATTCCATGGTTCCGGTATTCCCAATGATTTTGGGAGAATTTGTCGGTATCTTAGGCGGATCTCTGATTATTGAGACGATCTTTGGTGTACCTGGTGTCGGCCAGCTGTATTTAAATTCTATTACAGCACGCGACTACAACTTCTTTATGCTGTTGTCTGCATTTTATACACTGATCGGACTTGTATCAGGACTAGTAGTTGATATCAGCTACGGCTTTATCGATCCGAGAATCAGAATGGGGGAACGATAAAATGGCACGCAAAAATACAGATTATACAAATATCCCAAAAGAAAAATTTGAGTTTTTTGACCGTAGCGAGGCGATTCATGACAAGAAGCTTGAGACAAAGCCGGTTGGTTATTTCAAGGATGCCATGATGCGTTTTTGCCGCAATAAGAGTTCACTGACAGCAGCAGTTATCATTGCACTGCTTCTTGCATTTGCACTTGTTGTTCCGCTTGTGTCACACAACAGTTATACGAAATCAAAGACTGATACAACGTATCTTCAGTATGGAAAGCTGCTTCCAAAGTCAAAGCTGTTTTCATGGGCAGGCTGGGATGGCGCAAAGAGAGAAACAATCAGCAGCGATATGTATGCATATTATGAGGCAATGGAGACAGAGCGTGGAGTAAATGCGATCACAAAGGTCTATAAGGCTGATTATGAGGATTCCTCCAGCACATCAAACAGCACATTTTATGATGTAAGAGTAGACTCCTATTCCAAGATTGGTATGTTAAATCTGACGCTGACAAAAGCAGAGTATGAGGCTATTCAGGATTGGCAGGATGAAAATCAGATTCAGGTAATTTATCCGTCAGTTGACTCAAAGTCAATTCAGGCACCGAATCTGCGTTCAGATCCAAATATCTGGTATAAGTGTACGAATAAGGGTGCACCGAAGCTGGATAAGGATGGAAATATTACGCCTATTTATCTGACAAAGGGAAAAGACGGCGATTATCACAGTCTTCGTATTGCTGGAGATGATGGTTCCTATCGCTATGCGACAGTAACAGGTTCTTCAACGTCAATGTCATTTAAGGTTCGTGTAGATTCTCTTAGCTATTTTCAGTATCGCTATGGTCATGAGCCGATATTCTTGTTTGGAACAAATGCTTACGGACAAGATATCCTGACAAGAATGGCTGAGGGTGCAAGATTTAGTCTCTTGTTTGCATTGATTATTTCTGCAATCAACTTGGCAATCGGTGCTGTTTACGGCGCAATTGAAGGCTTCTATGGCGGAGCAGTCGATATGATTATGGAGCGTATTTCAGATATCTTAAATGATGTTCCATTTATTGTAGTAACATCATTGTTCCAGCTGCATCTGGCAAGCAAGGTCGGCGTTGTGCCATCTTTGTTGTTTGCGTTTGTACTTACAGGCTGGATTGGTATGGCAAGCAAGACGCGTATGCAGTTTTATCGCTATAAAAATCAGGAATATATTCTTGCTGCACGCACACTTGGCGCTAAGGATTCACGTCTGATGTTTAAGCACATTTTCCCAAATGCAATTGGAACCTTAATTACAAGTGCCGTGCTTACGATTCCGAGCGTTATCTACTCTGAGTCTAACATGACATATCTGGGAATTGTAAATCTGGATTCTTCTAATATGACATCACTTGGTACCATGCTTTCACAGGGAACCTCGATGCTTACGACGTATCCGCACATTATTTTATTCCCGGCAATTTATATTTCCCTGCTGATGATTTCCTTCAACCTGTTTGGAAACGGACTGCGGGATGCCTTTAACCCATCCCTGAGAGGAACGGAGGAGTAATTTAGAATGGAAAAGAAACTTTCAGTAAATAACCTGGTTGTCTCATTCCGTACACCGGCAGGAAAAGTACAGGCGGTACGAGACATCAGCTTTGATTTAAATAAAGGAGAGACACTTGCAATTGTAGGAGAGTCTGGTTCAGGTAAATCAGTAACCTCAAAGGCAATTCTTGGAATCCTTGCAGGAAACTCCATCATCGAGGGCGGTTCAATCATCTACGATGGTATGGATCTGTTAAAAATTGGTGAGGATGATTTTTACCGCATCCGTGGTGATAAGATTGCAATGATCTTCCAGGATCCGCTTTCAAGTTTAAATCCGATTATGCGTGTTGGAAAGCAGCTGACAGAAGCGATGCTGTTAAAGGGAAAGGCACATCAGAAGGCCAGCAGAAACTCCTTTAATCAGACACTTGCGCTGCTTGAAAAGACAATGGCAGCGGCAGGTACAGACAGCACAAAGGCGCACACACTTTGCCAAAACTTTGATAAGTTTGAATTTAAGCATATCGAGATTGAGCAGACATACAACACAGCGCATGAGGCTGCAATCGAGGTACTTGACGATATTACAGATGCATTGTTTCATATTGAAAAGAAAGCACTCGATGATCCGAAGTATACACTTAAGGAAATCGTGCGCCTGTCAAAGCTTACACCAAATGATTTTGTTGTAAGCAATGATAAGAGTAAACTTGAAGCTGCCGTAAAGACACTTGAATCAGTGATTCCTTCTGACTGCAAGTCAAAAAACTTTACAGCATCAAAAGCGCAGCTTGAGATTTTGCAGGGCATAATGACAGAGGCACTTAAAAAAGAAAAACCGGATTTCTTTAGCATGGGTTACTATGCGCAGTTCTCCGGAAAGTCTGTGCCAGTTTCTATGCCGATTGATGAGCTTAACAAAATGATGCGCACCTATCTTGAGGAAAGCTTCTTAAACGAGTTTTGTGAGGAAGCATCAAAGGCACTTTCCTTTAGTGCAAAGGAATCTGCAAGGAAAAAGAAGGAAGCAATTGATGTGATCAGTGCAAACAGAAACATCTTTGACAGTGATTCCTGGGATGTGAAGTCATGTAAGGAAGCTGCTGAGAAGATGATTCAGGCAGTAGAGGCTTCAATTGATCCTATTGAGATTCATAAGGATGGACTTGCATGGACATTTGCAGGAAGCATCCGTGCTTCACAGGAGCATTATTTTGGCGGAATTGATAAAAATAAAGCTGCTGCAAAAAAGCACGCAAAGCAGCAGAAAAAATATGATAATCTGACTGCAAAGGGAAAACAGCCAACATGGAAGGTAACACCATCTACGGCAGTTGACCTTGAGCTTGAGCAGGATAATGTAAGAGAACTGTTAAATCGTCTGACAGAGCATTATAAAGAGGATTTGGCAGAGCAAAATGAAGTTGATTTTGCGAAAAAGACAAAAGAGCTGATTGAATTTTTCCGTGAAAACGCATCTGGCGCCGTAAGCCGTGTGACAAAGGAAATGGCAAAGTACAAGGCATTAAAGCTTTTGGAGGAGGTAGGTATCTCCGAGCCTAGAAAGCGTTATCGTCAGTACCCATTTGAGTTCTCAGGCGGTATGAGACAGCGTATTGTTATTGCAATTGCACTGGCAGCTGACCCAGATATTTTGATCTGTGATGAGCCAACAACAGCACTTGACGTTACGATCCAGGCACAAATCATGGAACTTATCAATCACTTAAAGGAAAAGCGTAATCTGTCTATTATCTTTATTACGCATGATCTTGGTGTAGTTGCAAACATGGCAGACCGTATTGGCGTTATGTATGCTGGAAAGCTTGTTGAGACTGGAACAGCAGATGATATCTTCTATTCACCAGCGCATCCATATACATGGGCACTGCTTTCTGCTATGCCTGATGTTGATACAAATGATCGTCTTGAAGCTATCCCGGGAACACCGCCGAATATGATTTATCCGCCGGTAGGAGATGCGTTTGCAGATCGTAACAAGTATGCGCTTAAGATTGATTTTGAGATGCAGCCGCCGATGTTTAAGATCAGTGATACGCATTATGCGGCAACATGGCTGCTCCATCCGGATGCACCAAAGGTAGAGATTCCAAAGATCATCACCGATAGAATTGCACGAATGAAAGAGAAGGGAGGAAAGTCCAATGCCTGAAAAAAAGAATGTGGCAAGCTCACAGGAGACTCTGCTTAAGGTAGAGCATCTGTGCCAGTATTTTAAAGAAAATAAGGCAGTGGATGATGTCAGCTTTGAAGTGAAAAAGGGCGAAGTATTCGGCCTTGTAGGAGAGTCCGGCTGTGGAAAGACTACGACAGGACGTTCCATCATCAAGCTTTACAACATCACTTCCGGAAATGTATACTTTAAGGGAGAACGCATCGCAGCAGGAACTGGCTCCTACAAGTGGGAGATCGAGAAGGCAAAGAAAGCCTATACTGCTTTAAAGAAGTCTGGTGTGTCCGGCGAGAAATTAAAGGATGCAAAGAAAAAGCGCGATGAGGTGATTGCAGAGCAGAAAAAGCAGATCCGTCTTGCGCAGGAAGATCAGAAGCGCCGTCGTGCTGTAACAGATATTCAGATGATTTTTCAGGATCCTATTGCATCCATCGACCCGCGTATGACCGTGCGTCAGATTATTGCAGAAGGTCTTGTTATCCGTGGTGAGAAGGATCAGAAAAAGATTGATGAAGAAGTATATCGTGTACTAGAGCTAGTTGGTCTTGTGCGTGAGCATGCAGGCCGCTACCCGCATGAGTTCTCCGGCGGACAGCGCCAGCGTATTGGTGTTGCACGTGCGGTTGTTATGAATCCAGAGCTTATCATTGCGGATGAGCCAGTTAGTGCACTTGATGTTTCCATTCAGGCGCAGGTTATCAACCTTCTTGATGATCTTCGTCATAAGATGGGACTGACAATCTTGTTTATTGCGCATGATTTGTCTGTTGTAAAATATTTCTCAGATCGAATCGGTGTTATGTATTATGGAAAAATGGTAGAGCTGGCAGATTCCGACGAGCTGTTTGCAAATCCGCTTCATCCATATACAAAATCACTTTTGTCTGCAATTCCGCTTCCAGATCCGCACTACGAGAAGCAGCGTCAGCGTATAAGCTATGTTCCGTTAAAGGAGCATGATTACACAGTAGACAAACCGTCATTCCGCGAGGTTGCTCCAGGCCATTTTGTGCATTGCAACGATGCCGAGTTTGCACGTTACAAAGAGCAGATGAAAGGAAATTAAATGGAGAAAAAAAATATAATCCGTTTAATCATCCAGATCGCGATTGGCCTTATTATTGCAGTCGGTGTTATGACATCGCAGGGAGCGTTTGCAGAAGGTGTATCAGCTGCAGACCGTATCCTTGCAATAGGCAATGGCTTTTCTGTCATTGCACTGTTATATATAAGCTTTGGTCTTCTTGTCTGGATATCTACTACTGGTGTGCTTGATATTTTCTCCTTTGCACTGCAAAAAGGTGCTCATTTTCTGATTCCGTTTTCCACACGGGAGGCGAATGGAAAATTCTACGAGTTTAAGGTAGAAAAGGCCAAAAAGCGAAAGCAAAAAGGCAAAGGACAGTATATGACACTTCTTGTAGGCCTTGGATTTTTGATGATTGCAATAGCACTAACAGTCGCGTGGTATTATGTGTAAGGGACGCGTGAACTGTAACATAATACAAGAAATACGAAAATATAGTGCATTGACATATCGGAAAAAATCTATTAAACTATCGGAGAAGTAGGTTTTTTTAAGTTTTTGACGCGGCGGCCTGCGGGTTGCCGCGTAATTATTTAACCAAAAAAAGAAAAGAGGGTGTTTTATGTTTAGTGGTCGGTTATGGAATATTTTTATCGACTCCTTTCCAAAGATGTTGCTTCGAGCTTTGACTGGTACGATTCCGTTAACTGTAATTGCATTTGCATTGGCGATGGTGATTGCAGTTGTAGTTGCACTGGTGCAGTTTGCGAATGTTAAAGTGTTGAAGTCGTTCTGCCGTTTTTATATCTGGATCTTTCGCGGTACACCGCTTTTGGTGCAGTTGTATATTGTATTTTTTGGATTGTCAAAGATTGGAATTTTACTCGATCCATTTCCTGCGGCAGTAATTGTATTTTCATTAAATGAAGGTGCTTATTGTGCAGAGACGGTCCGTGCATCGCTCGAATCGGTTCCAGCAGGACAGTTGGAGGCAGGTCAGTGTGCAGGTCTTTCGTACTTGCAAACGATTTTTCGAATTGTGCTGCCACAGGCGATGCGTACCGCGTTCCCATCCCTTTTCAATTCGTTGATTTCTATGGTAAAGGATACATCTTTGGCGTCCTGTATTACAGTACCAGAGATGCTTCAAACGACAAAACAGATTGTAGCAGTAACATATGAATCTCTTCTTCTGTATGCGGAGGTTGGTCTTATTTATTTGATAATTTCAACGATTCTGACAAAGCTTCAGAGCATCGGCGAGAAGAAGTTAAACTTTTATGGCAGAAAGGAAGGGTAATACATGCTGGAGATTAAAAACATTAAAAAGTCATTTGGTCAGACAGATGTCCTTCACGATGTAAGCCTTTCTGTCAATAAAGGAGATGTCATTGCGATTCTTGGACCGAGCGGATCAGGAAAGACAACACTTCTTCGCTGCCTGAATTTCTTAGAGAAGGCAGATGGCGGAACAATGACGTTTGATGATGAGACGATCGATTTACATAAGGTACCGAAGCGCACAATTGCGCGCATTCGAAAGAAAACGGCTTTTGTATTCCAAAATTATAACCTGTTTGCCAACAAAACGGCATTGCAGAATGTAACGGAAGGCTTGATTGTCGGAAGAAAAATGCCAAAGGATGAGGCAAATCGAATTGCACACGAGGCATTAAAAAAGGTTGGCATGGAAGATCGAAGCGATTATTATCCGTCCCAGCTTTCAGGTGGCCAGCAGCAGCGTGTGGCGATTGCGAGGGCGATAGCAGTAAATCCAGAGATTATTTACTTTGATGAGCCGACATCGGCGCTAGATCCAGAGCTGACGGTAGAGGTGCTTGCAGTTATGAAGCGGCTTGCACAGGAAGGAATGACAATGCTTGTTGTTACCCATGAGATGAACTTTGCGCGAACAGTATCAAATCGTGTAATTTTCATGGAAAAGGGCGTGGTTGTGGAACAAGGATCATCGAAGGAGTTTTTTGAGCATCCGAAGGAAACGCGCACGAAGGAGTTCTTGCGAATCTTTCAGGAGTAATTCTTGCTTGTAAAAGCATTTCTGATAAGGAAAATATCTATCAGTAAAGCTTTTTCATAAAATAAAGAGGAGGAAACTATTATGACAATTAAGAAATTAATTCCATGCACATTAACAGCAGCAGTGATTGCATCTGCCGCATTGACAGGCTGCTCTTCAAAGGGTACATCTGATAAGAGTACTACAGCTGCAAAGACTTCTGCACAGGAAACAAAGGAGACTACTACAAAATCTGCCGAGACCAAGGATACTGAGGCAGGAAGCAGCGAAGTAAACACAAGCGCAGAAGCAAAGAGCGAGGAAGAATCAAAGAAGGCAGAGACTGAGCTTGGAAGCGAAGAAGTATCTACAGAAATCGGAACCGGCGAGTCAGCAGATGATCTTTTAGCGCAGATTAAGGAGCGCGGAAACATTGTTGTGGCAATGGAAGGAACATGGGCTCCGTGGACCTATCATGATGATAATAATGATCTTGTTGGTTATGACGTAGAGGTTGCACAGAACATCGCAGAGAAACTTGGCGTAGAGGTTGAGTTTGTAGAGGGCGAGTGGGATGGACTGCTTGCAGGTCTGGATGCAGGTCGCTACGATATCATGGTAAATGGTGTTGGCGTGACAGATGAGCGTGCAGAAAAGTACAACTTCTCTACCCCATATGCATATAATAAGACTGCTGTTATCGTTCGCGGTGACTACGATGAGATTTCTTCTATGGAAGATTTAAAGGGTAAGAAGACTGCAAATACCATTTCTAGTACCTATGCAGCACAGGCAGAGGCATATGGTGCAACCGTTACTCCTGTTGATGATCTGAACCAGACCATCGAGCTGTTACTTTCCAATCGTATTGATGCAACACTTAATGCAGAGGTTGTATTTAACGATTACAAGAAAGAGCATCCAGATTCAAATATCAAGATTGCAACCTACTCCGATCAGGTAGAGGAGATTGCAATTCCGATCCGTAAGGGTGATGATACTGTTACTCTTTTAGAGGCTGTAAATGATGCACTTGATGAGATGGCAAAGGATGGCACACTGACCGAGCTGTCTGAGAAGTACTTCGGAATGGATATTTCTAAGGAGTAAAAATAATGACTTGACATTTTTTAATCACATTGTTATACTCTGTGTATCAGCGTTGAGGAGAACAAGTACTGATAAGGGAAACCAACAGAGAGCAGCCGGCAGGTGAGAGGCGCAGGGGAAGCTTATAAGGAATACCTCTCTGAGCTCTGCACCGAACTTGCGATTTTGCAAAAGTAGACTGCAGCGGCGTGGCAGCCGTTATCTTGTCAGAGTATTCGCAGATTGACTGGATTATTTTTATAGGATGCGTGTACTTGAAAGGCAGTTTGTGTGAGCAGACTGTGAAGAAAGGTGGTACCACGAGATTTCGCCCTCGTCCTTTTGTTAGGACGGGGGCTTTTTTTGTAATTCCAGGGGCGAAAGTTCAGGCGTTTCATGCTTGCATGGAAAAAGCCTGAACTTTATGCCCCGCCCAGACATGAGGAGAAGGCGATTTTCAAGGAAAATCAGCCGAGTCCGAATGTCTGTAGAATTGCGAGAGCTGCGAAGCAGCGGAGCAATTCGTGAATTACATAAATAGAAAAGTTCTCAGGCGAAAGTAATAAAAGCGCAGAAAAGGAGAAAAAAATCATGCAGGTTTACGAAGAATTAGTAGCAAGAGGGCTGATTGCCCAGGTAACAGATGAGGAGCGTATCCGCGATCTCGTTAATAATGGAAAGGCTGTATTTTACATCGGATTCGACCCGACAGCAGACAGCCTTCATGTAGGTCACTTCATGGCACTGTGCTTAATGAAGAGACTTCAGATGGCAGGAAACAAGCCGATTGCACTGATTGGAGGCGGTACAGCAATGATCGGAGATCCGTCTGGAAAGACCGATATGAGAAAGATGATGACAAAGGAGACAATCGAGCATAATGTAGAGTGCTTCAAGAAGCAGATGGCACGTTTCATTGATTTCTCTGATGGCAAGGCACTGCTTGTTAACAATGCAGACTGGCTGTTAAATTTAAATTATATTGATGTACTCAGAGAGGTTGGACCTCATTTTAGCGTAAACAGAATGCTGACAGCTGAGTGCTACAAGCAGAGAATGGAGCGTGGATTAAGCTTCTTAGAGTTCAACTACATGATTATGCAGAGCTACGACTTCTATATGCTGTTCCAGAAATACGGCTGCAACCTTCAGTTTGGCGGTGATGACCAGTGGTCCAACATGTTAGGCGGTACCGAGTTGATCCGTCGTAAGCTGGGAGAGGACGCTGGTGCAATGACCATCACGTTGCTGTTAAACTCTGAGGGTAAGAAGATGGGTAAGACTGTTTCAGGTGCTGTATGGCTGGATCCAGAGAAGACAAGCCCATACGATTTCTACCAGTACTGGAGAAACGTTGCAGATGCAGACGTTTTAAAGTGTATCCGTATGCTGACCTTCCTTCCGCTTGAGCAGATCGATGAGATGGATAAGTGGGAAGGAAGCCAGTTAAATAAGGCAAAGGAAATCTTAGCATTTGAGCTGACAAAGCTTGTTCACGGTGAGGAAGAAGCAAAGAAGGCTGAGAGCGCAGCAAAGGCATTGTTTGGTGCAGGAAATGCAGCAGAGATTCCTGCAGTTGAGCTTAGCGCAGCTGATTTTGCAGAAGGTGAAGGTGAGAAGCTTGATATCTTAAGCCTTCTTGTAAAGGCAGGTCTTGCTAAGTCACGTTCAGAGGCGCGCCGTGCAGTAGAGCAGGGTGGTGTCAGTGTAAACGATGAGAAGGTAACAGATATCCGCATGAGCTTTGCAGCAAATGAGATCCCGGCAGAAGGACTCGTAATTAAGAAGGGCAAGAAGAACTTTAAGAAGATTGTCGTTGCATAAAGATTACGAACTGATAATAATAGAGACAGGTATTGACAGAAGTTGATACCTGTCTTTTTTTCGAATGGGCGTCCAGTGAACTGTAACAAAACTGGTCCGACGACGAAACCTTTGCACCGAATGGCTTTGAAAAAGACAGCATACAAAAAGGTTGCAAGAATTATAAAAAGGGAGTATTATATAAACAAAACTGGAAAAACACACAAATCAGAGCGTTAAAACCGATATAAAAACGGTCAAGATGCTGTGAAATATGAAAATAAGAGGAGAGATAACGATTATGATACATACGCTGGATACTAAGGCGGCAGACTATATTCCTGAGCTTGGTGACGGCTTTGAGGAAGGCAGTGAGGGAAGCGAAAACGCACAGGGATTGCAGGTAGCTGATTACTATGCTGATGCAGATGGCGAGGGCATTTATTACATCACATATAAAATAGAGACTGCCAAAGAAATAGAGCAGCTATTTGTATTTGCAGGAAGAAAACAGTTATTACGTCTTGGAAAAAGAAAGGCAGGAGAGGTGATTGAGGGAACACTTTATCTGCATTTTGGTGAGATGATCCCGCGTTTTCACAGCGAGTGCATGACGATCACAAAGATTGGCTTTTCAGTGGCATGTGAGGATCTGACGAAATTAAAGAGTGTTGGCATGGCAGCAGAGAAGCTTTCTGCAAAGACAAAAATTCCGGCAGTCTATCTGGCAGGAGATTCCACAGTTACTGATCAGACTTGTCCAAAGCCATATATGCCGGGCGGATGCTATAGTTCATGGGGACAGTGCCTTGCATATTTTATCGGAGGAAGTACAGCCATTGATAATCAGGCGCACAGCGGACTTACCACAGAAACCTTTCGTAATGAGGGACACTACGATATCGTAAAGAAGGATATTCGTCCGGGTGATTTTTGCTTGTTTCAGTTTGGTCATAACGATCAGAAGCTGGCACATCTGCAGGCACAGACAGGCTATAAGGAAAATCTGATGAATTATGTAAATGAGATTCGTGGACTGTGCGGAGTCCCGATTCTTGTAACACCGCTTGCGCGCAATACCTGGAAGGATGACGGCACCTACAATGATCTTTTAGCAGAGCATGCGCAGGCTGTTTTTGAGGTAGGGGAAGAGACTGGTGTGCCTGTAATTGATCTTCATAAATATGCAGCAGATCTAATCAAGAAAAATGGAAAAGAGGCTAGTCGTGTCTATTTCCACCCGGGAGATATGACACATACAAACGAGTATGGCTCATTTTTGTTTGCACATTTTATCGCAAGAGAATTGAGCAAGCTAGATCCTCTCACTTTCGCGATTGATGTGCAGGATGAAGAAGACTTTACACCAGATGAGCATACAGCCATTTTGACAGGAACAAGCACGGCAGCAGGACGTAAAGATGAGCAAAAGGAAGTCTTTGATGCGATGGAGCGTGCCGGGGATAATCTTGTGGCAGCTGTGGAAAAGGCAAAAAAAGATGCAGAAATGATGAAGTAAATTTTGATTTTTATAGAAATAAGACTATTGGCTCAAAAAAGGAGGGATAAAAATGCAGGAGCGCTGTAAAATAGGAGTTGTGATTGGCAATGCTAACTCACCGCACGCAATCAACATTATGAAGGGAATTGACCAGGCATCAAAGGAGTGCGATGTGCAGTTAATGTATTTTATGAATGTGAGCAGTCCTTATACAGCGCAGCTGTATCCACCTGATACATCCATAGGATGGGATTATCAAAAAAGTGCAATTTATGATTATGCGAGATATGTCAAAGCAGATGTCTTAATTATGACATATGGCATGATGAGCATTTTTATGAAGAGTGATTACGGAAAGCAGTATCTGGAATATTTTCGCAATGTTCCATGTGTGCTCATAAATGAGCAGACCAACAGACCTAATTGGACTTCTATTATTGTCGATAATTATAATGGAATGTATGAATTAGTGGAACATTTAGTGCGTGATCATGGGTATCATAATTTTGCTTTTTTGGCAGGACCGCCTGGAAATACAGATGCCGGCCAGCGAAAAAGAGCATTTTTAGATGTTATGAAAAAATATGATCTGCCAATGGATGAAAGCCACATTGAAACAGGCGATTTTTCAGAGTGTGTACAGACACAGGTAAATGCACTGTTAGATCGAATCCCTAATCTTCAGGCAATAGTATGTGCTAATGATGTGATGGCACTGACTGCTTATCAGGAATGTGAAAAGCGTGGACTTCATATTGGAAATGATATTGCTGTTACTGGTTTTGATGACTGGGAGCGTATTCGTCACGTGCCAGTGCCAATCACGACAATTCATCAGGATTCTGAACGGTCAGGATATATGGCTGTTTATAGTGCACTTGAGCTGGCGCGAAGCGGTCATGGGAAAAATATTGTGATACCAGCGAAGGTATGTGTTCGTGAATCATGTGGCTGTACATGTAAGCAGTTTTCAGGTTTTGATCAAATTGAAAACATGGGGCAAAAATTTGTCTATGAAAAACAAAGAAATACAGTATATCGTCAAAAAACATGGATGGTTCCTATGATCTCCAGAAACATGCTTATTGCATTGCAGGATCGTGAGAAATTTCTTAAAAATGCATTAACGCCAATGTCCTTTTTTGGCGTTAAAACGGCGCAGCTTTATGTCTTTAGAAATCCAGTTGAATATAATATAGAAAAGGGCTGGGAATTTCCAAATACGATTTATCTGGTTGCGTGTCAGGATGGAGAACGCGTAGAGGTATTTGATGAATATAAAAATGAGGTCTCTTTAGAAGAATGCGGATTTTATGATGAAGGAAGTGTACGCTATCAGCATCAGCCGAGTGTATTTTGCCTTCAGTCTGGCTCAACGCAGTATGGTGTGTTAAGTGTTGAGATTACACCAGAGGAAGTGGACATGGTCTATTTGATCAGTATTCAAATGGCAAATGCGCTGATGGCGTATCACGCAGAAAAAAAGCGTTTGTCTGTTCAGCGCGAGCGCGAGCTTTTGCTTGAGGAGCTTCGAAGCAAAAATGAAATTTTAAATTTTGTGTCAGAGCGAGATGAGCTGACACAGATTAAAAATCGCCGTGGCTTTATGGAACAGGCAATGAAAATGAATCGTATTTATAAAAATAGAAAAGCAATTATTCTGTTTGCTGATATGGATGGATTAAAACAAATCAATGATAATTATGGCCACGCAGCAGGAGATATTGCAATTTGTGCCTGTGCAGATATTTTAAAGAAAGCTGCCGGAGTACATGGTATAGCAGGACGCCTTGGCGGTGATGAATTTGCACTCATGATGATTGGCGATGAAACGCGTGCCATTGAATTGATGGAGACTGTGCAAAAAGAGATTGCCATGTATAATGCACAAGGAAAAAATAAGTTCGCAATTGATATGTCGGTTGGATGCCAGATTGTATTATGTACAGAAGAGCTTTCCATTCCGATGGTGCTTGAAAAGGCAGACAAGATCATGTATGAAGAAAAGAAAAAGAAGGGAAAGGCAAGATAGAAAGCCGAGGGAAGGATAATATGAGAAAAGAAATTGACAAATTTGTGGAACAGCGCTTGATTTCGGTTGTGCCGTCCAAACGGCAGATTGCGCATCAAAGAAGAGAATTTTATGGCTTTGTTCATTTTACGGTTAATACATTTACAGGAAAAGAATGGGGCGACGGGACAGAAGATGAGGCTATCTTTAATCCTGTAAAAATGGATGCAGATCAGTGGTGTGATGCATTATGCGCTGCAGGCATGAAAGGGCTGATTTTGACATGCAAGCATCACGATGGTTTTTGCTTATGGCCAAGCCATTACACAACGCATACGGTAGCAGCAAGTTCGTATCGTGAAGGAAAAGGCGATATTGTAAAGGAAGTATCAGAAGCCTGCAAAAGACATGGACTGGATTTTGGAATCTACTTGTCTCCGTGGGATCGAAATAATTATTTATACGGACAGGGAAAGTCATATGATGATTATTTCGTAAATCAGTTAACGGAACTTCTGACACAATATGGACCAATCTTTGCTGTGTGGTTTGACGGTGCATGTGGGGAAGGACCAAATGGGAAAAAGCAGTACTATGATTGGGAGAGATATTATGAAGTTATAAGAAGACTGCAGCCAAACGCCTGTATTCATGTGTGCGGACCAGATGTGCGCTGGTGCGGAAATGAGGCTGGAAGTACGAGAGAATCTGAGTGGAGTGTTGTACCGCTTCGCACAAGAGATACGGAAAAGATTCAGGAAAACAGCCAAAAGCAGGATGATACGCAGTTTAGAGAGCGCATTGTCCGTGCGTCAGATAAGGATTTGGGAAGCTATGAGCTAATAAAGGATGAGAAGGAGCTTATCTGGTATCCGGCAGAGGTTAATACAAGTATTCGTCCAGGATGGTTTTATCATGAAGAAGAAGACGATCAAGTCAAATCATTGGAAACATTGATTTCAATATATGAACACTCCGTTGGAGGAAATGCGACGTTTTTATTAAATATCCCGCCGACAAAAGAAGGTTTGTTTCATGAAAATGATGTAAAACGACTGCATGAGATCGGTGAATATAAAAAGAAATGTTATGGCAAAAACTTGTTAGAGAAAGCATCGCTTTTCTGCGAAGAACAAAAGAAAGGTTTTGAAATCGAGAACGTAAGAAATGATGATTATGATTCATATTTTACGACATCAGATGGACAAAGAAACTGTAGGATTCACATAAAATTTGATAAAGAGTATGATATTCACCGTGTAGTATTGAAAGAAAATATAAAAAAGAGTCAGCGTATAGAAGCATTTAGAATTTTAACAGTGCATGATGGTAGTGAAAAATGCGTTTTCGAGGGAACAGTGGTTGGCTATAAAAAGATTGCCTTGTTAGATCAGATCCAAACAAAAGAACTAGTAAAAGAGCTAGTAATTGAAATTATAGATTCAAGAGTAGCGCCGACGCTGTCCTATATTGGAATTTTTGAGTAAAAGAAGCAAATAGCCAGTGGAAGGGAAAATGTTTTCTCGTCCACTGGCTATTTTTTTGACTTGAATTGCTAATTAGTTTTCCTTTTTCTCCATTGCAACCTTAAATTCGTCAAGCGTCATCTTTGCACACTGAGCGGCAGTTTCGATAGGCAGAAGATTTTGCATAACAAGATCAATTAACTGGTTGATGCGTCCCTGTTCAATACCCTGCTCGTGATTCTTATTCAGCTCTTCTTCAATTTCTTCCTTCATAAGCTCTCTCAATGCCTCACACATATCCGAAGTCCTCCTTACTTTGTCATAGTTTTTTCTGTTTGCAGCGACACTAACTTGCAATACAGCATCTGCTTTTTCTTTGTCGCCTGGTTCGGTAAAAGCGCTTGCTAATTCTGTGAATCTTTGAATATCATCGGTCTGAGCACTTTTTGATAACGCTTTAAGGCTTTCATGATTTTTAGAATTAAGTTCAGTTCCTTTCAAGGTAAGTATAACACTAGAATGTATGTTTTGCAACACGATCATAAAAAAACTACAAGGATAAAGAAAAGAATCAGTTAGCCACTAATAAATAATGATAGCATGTTTTTTAAAGAAAGTACATGAGCAAAATCAAAAAAAAAATAGGAAAAAATATGGTGTTTTGGTCATGTACTTTTGATATCATATATGGTATAAAATAATCAAGTAACTTGAAACTCGTGATTATAGAAGGGAAGGTGAGTCCAGTGGAGCAGGTATTAGTTTGTACTTGATGGGAAATGGTCCGGCACTGGATTGCCGTGCAAGTGGATATTGGGATATCTATTAAGGAGCAGTAATGTATGAATCTACCTTTTCAACTAAAAAAAATGGTGCGAAGCCTGCAATATCGGGTCGCATTCTTAATTTCATCTCTGTGCGTGTGTGTCGCACTTCTTTTGGAAACGTGGAAAAATAGAGGAGTTGACCGCTTCGCAGCCCTATCGGCAAGCGAAGCGGTTTGTGGATATGGCCTTAGTTATGGCTGGAAAATCTTCTCTGCCATATGGCCGTTTCTAGTCGTGCTTGCATGTTCTACCTCGTATGTTTCGGATAAAAAGAACCGTTGTGTATCGGTTATTTTGGTACGGTCGAATTGGAAAAAATATCTTCGCGGAAAACTGGCGGTGGCAGCAATTGGCAGTATGAGCGTGGTACTCATTCCGCTTCTTTTGAATATGCTTCTGTGTTATTTTATTTTTCCCAATAATTTTAATCTCACATGGGGCGCATACGAGGATAACATGTATGAGGTCAGTCTTCTGGGCGAAAATCTCCTGTACTCCTCTGTGAATCCACAATATCTGTTTTTAAAAGTCTATTTAAAATCGCCCGTTTTGTATCAGCTGCTCTATTTCGCGATTTTTGGATTGTTTTCTGGTATCTGCGGCGCATTTGTGATGGCAATTTCCTTTGTATTTTCTGGTAATGTTATGGTGCTGTTTCTTCCAATTTACATTATCTGTGTGGGAACGATGCAGCTAAATTCACTTTTCTTTGCGAAAATTATAAATACAGTCAATACGAATATTCCGTCAGTGGATGCTGTGGGACAGGCGATGGAAAATGCAGAAAAAATTAAAGAACAGACAGGCAGCTATATGGATTTGTACCTGATGGACTATTTTGCACCGATGACATCAAGCAGTTGTAGCATGCTTTATTTACTGGCATGGGTATTGGTTCTGATTGTGATAACGGTTATTTTATATTTTTGTGCATCTCACAGAGAATTAAATGCACAGCAGGGGTGATGAGATGAGAAGAAAATATTTGTATCGGGTCGGATTGGCAATTCTGCCGGTGTGGATGGGGCGCTATATAGAAATTGTAGGAGAGAAAAGCAGCGAGTCAATCGCTGATACGCTGATCAATGGTATTTTCGGAAGAGTGACAGGCGATGCCGGAAGCCGTTTTGTAATCGCGATTGGTCAGGCTATTTTCCTTGTGCTGTTTTTGATTTTATATGGAGACTGCATTGCGGCTAGGCAGCGCATTGGCGCGGTATATTTTTTCTCAAGGATTTCAAACCGAAAGAAGTGGATTTTAAAGGAATTTGTCTGGCTGCTTTTCTACAGTGTGCTCTATACATTTTGTTTTGTGGGAATGCATATGATATTTTCCATCTGGGGAAGTAGCGAGGCGAACCTATCAGAGACACTTTTCAAGGTTGCATTTCAGATTGGCCTGTTTTTGACGCTGCTATTATTTGAGATGGCTGTGCTGTGTAACTTGTTTTGCGCAGCAGGAGGAAGTGCAATTGGAATCCTGTTGTCAATGCTGTGCGTGATTGGTTTGATTATGTGGTCAACGGCAGAGGTGGATGGCGTGGTGTCAGAGATGATCAATCCAATGTGGCTATCGGCAGATATTATCGAAAATGGTGGAAGTTACATTCAAAAGATTATCATCGTTTTCTTGCAGACGGCGATCTGTGCGGTAGGTACCGGATACTATTTGGCGAAGAGAGATCTTTTTGCAAGGGAAGGAGAAGGCTGATGATACAGGAAGTAACGCTTGAAAACATAACGAAACAGATTGGAAAGACAACTGTATTGACGGATATTTGCCTTACCATGAAGTGTGGACAGATCTGCGGTATTACAGGCGAAAATGGCTCTGGAAAAACAATGTTGATGCGAGTGATTGCAGGACTGGTAAGCCCAAGCACCGGCAAGCTATTGTTTGATGGAAAGAACAGAGCGGATGCAAATCCAAATATTGGTATTATGATCGAAAATGCATCATTGTACCCGGAACTATCAGGAAGGGAGAACTTAAGATTACTCGCATCAATCCGAAAACAGGCAACAAATGAGGATATTGACCGGGCGATACGTCGTGTAGGGTTGGAACCAACGGACAAGAGAACTTTTCGAAAATATTCGCTTGGTATGAAGCAGCGTTTGATGCTGGCACAGGCCATTATGGAGCAGCCAGATGTACTATTGTTAGATGAGCCGACTAATGCGATTGATAAAAAGGGCGTGGAACTTGTTCATCAGATTATGAGCGAGGAGGCAAGCAGGGGAGCCATCGTGCTGTTGGCAAGTCATGTTGACTACGATATTCGGTCACTGTGCAGCAATGTTTTTTTGATTGAAAAAGGAAAAATGCAACTGGAGGTGTGAGAATGGAAGGCTGGAAAAAGTGGTATATATGGATTGTTGCAGTTTTTCTCTTGACGGCAGTTGTAGGAAAAGTGATTATGGCGCGGATACCGGATGTGGGGCTCGCAGGTGTGAAAACAATTGATGAACTTTCTGAGTGTCAGGTGAAGTTAGAGTATGCCCTTGGCGATGGCGAAAGCAGAGAAGCACTTGTCAAATCGCTTACAAAAAATCAGGACGAGTATGTATGTCAGGTCGAAGAAGCCGATATTATTGTGTTGGCTAAAAGCACAGGTGTGCTAGAATTTACGACTGGCACATATGGGCAGGAAATTTGTGTCGATTCAATAATAAAGGGGAATGAATGGATTGACGAGAATGAAACGTGCTGGATTTGGCGCAGCTATGGCATGGAGGTTATGGACGGGCAAATCGTTTATCGAAATGTGCTCAATTTAATGCAGGATGATGGAACCTATCTTGTATTTTTAAATAGCAATCAATTGAACCAATATCGTACAGAAAAAGAATTTCAGACTGCCTCAGAGTACTTTGGATATCTGCCGATCGAGGGAGCGAAAGTACAGCCAATAAAGGAAAATCAAAGAAATGTACTTTATAAGGAGTGGAGCGAGATTCCTGTGTTCATATCAAGTGAAAAAGTAGCAGCGGCATGGAATGAGATTGCCGAAATGTTACTTAATAAGTTTGAGCCAGATGCCTAAAGGTGTCTGGCTATTTTTTGACTTGAATTACTAATTAGTTTTCATTTTTCTTCATTGCAACCTTAAATTCGTCAAATTTCATTGCGAATCTTTTCTTATTTTGGTATAATTACAACAAACGTAGTTTCGCGAATTTTGAGGAAAGTGTGGAGGAGAAAAAGATGGCGTTGAATGATGTGGAGGAAGATCTGCCATATACTATGGGGCGTCTCATAGCAGGTGCGAGAAAAAAGAAAAACATCTCACTGGAAGAACTTAGTCAGGGAGTCATGTCTGCTGAGGATTTAAATTTTATCGAGAAAGATGATGAGTATGCAGACAAGACAACGTGGGATTTTCTGTTGGGACGTCTTGGAATTTCGCCTCTTATCTATGAGTGCTATGTGGAGCAGGAAGAGTATGATCTGTTTAAGGCGCGCAAAGAGATGCGTGAGATTAGCAATCAGATCATGAGTAACACGATTATGGGTAATGAGAATATAAGTAGCTCGATTATGAGATGCGAAGATACAGCGCAGCTAAAACTGCTGGCAGATCAATTAGAAGAACGCTGCCAGAGATACGCTGCACTGCTGAATAACGTAAAAAATATAACGGCAGCAATCCATCAAATTTTTCTTGCGAACATGAAAGGATATGTAATACTGGCAAAACAGCGAGGACAATTGTGCAAAGCTGACGCATTAAAGCTTTATATGGAATCAGAATGGGAACGAATTTATTCATCGGATGCAGTTTCTTGGATTCAAAAACCGCATAATGTACTGATGGCAGTCTATGAGCAGGAAATGCTTTTTCTTCTAGCGCAGGGATATGAAGAAAATGGAGAGATTGAGAAGGCAATACAGATTCTAACGTGGTTGTGGGAACAGAGAAAAAGAGGCGGTGATCCAGAAGAAAATACACGTGTATTATCTTTTGCTGCATGGAAGCTTGCTGCATTGGAGTTGAACATAAACAGACAGGAAAAAGCCATGGAAATTTGTCAGGAAGCGATTGACCGTTCCATTCAGGCAGAAAGCTTTCGTGGATTGCTGCCGCTCTTAAAGCAGCGCTTGTTCTTTGAAAAACAGTTAAAATGGAATCAAGAAGAATGGGATGAGCAGGAAAAGACGATAGTGATGATAGATGAACTCTTTGCAGAGTTTCAGGTCAATCCGTATGGTCTGTTTATGCTGACCACTTTTGAGAATGCGCGTATAGCAGATGAGATTATTCAAATACGAAGAAAAGAGCAGAATCTGACACAGACAAAATTAAGTGAAGGTATTTTGGAGCCGGAAAGCTATTCGCGATTTGAGTGTGGAAAGCGAAAATTGCGCTGGAAAAAGAAGAAAAAGCTGCTAGAGAGACTGGGAGAAAGAGGAAATAAGGTAAGTCTTCTGCTAGAGAGCACCGATCCAGATGTTGTGGAGGAGTACCAGAGGATAATGAATTGTCTATATAAGAAAAAATATGATCAAGTGAAACTAATGGTATATCAGCTAGAAGAAAGATTGTGTAAGAAAAGTAAAATTAACAGACAATTTTTAAAATATATTAAAAGCGGTTTGGGTATATACTATTTTCAAGTTTTTAATCAAAACAATATATCAATTCAAATAGATGCGCTAAAAGAAGTTGTACCACAATATAATGATGCAATGGTTGCAAGACGTTGTTGGTCACGGACAGAATCTGCGCTTATAAAAAGTGTTGCAAAAGGTTATAGAGAAAATAAAAATCCAGAATCAGCAATTACAATGCTGATAATGGCAATAGAAAGTTTTGATAAAGAAACAATAGGAAGAGAAAATGCTTGTTTAGGTAAGCAGTTGTTATGGGAGGCATTCGCGACTTACTTAGGAGATGTAGCAAAATATAAAGAAGCAATTTTATTTGCAGAAAAAGACGTAAAATCAATTTTGCAGAGCGGTAGTGCGAAGGGAATTAGTGATGAGTTATATGAAATTGCATGGAATGAAAAAGAAAAAGGACAGATAATGGTGCAAATATATAAGAAAAAGTATTTACAGTCATTGGAGCTGTCCATTTTATTCAAGGAAAGAGAATATACTATTTTTTTGAAGGAAAGAGAACATGAATACCTAGTATAAAAATCACTTTCCTACATTACCATGATTATCTGACAGTGGTCGTTCAGCGGCAGTGGTTTCTTCTTGCGTAGTAGGAGTGGAATCATTGCCGCTTGTCGGCTTTATGGTGCTAAAAATAGCGGTAAGGCTAAGAAGAGAAATAAGGGATGCAAGACATACTGTTTTAAATTTTTTCATGTGACGTTCTCCTTTCGTAAAATGTTTAAAATTATTAGTCACTAACAAATAATGATAGCATGTTTTTTAAAGAAAGTACATGACCAAAATCAAAGAAAAATAAGAAAAAATATGGTGTTGTGGTCATGTACTTTAAGTGTGATATGTGCTATAAAGTAATCAAGTAACTTGAAACTCGTGATTATAGAAGGGAAGGTGAGTCCAGTGGAGCAAGAAGTAAGAAGAATAAATTTGATAACATAGGAGGGTAGAAAATATGGGAAGAAATTCAAAACGAACATTATTAGGCACGATTGCATTGGTAATGTTATTTGCACTGACTGCTTATGCAGCAGATATAACCTATAGCTTTCATATTGAGAAAGAAGGCGTAGGCTATAATTCAGGACCTCAGGCTAAGGCAGCAAACCAGTGTGTTGTTACTATTATTGTAGACGATATTTCACGTGATTGGATAGGGTATCAAAAAAAATCAGTTAATATGCTTGTCATTAAGAGTGACGGTGTACAGGTCACAAATAATATTGAGATGAGTGCAAGTGATCAGCTTCCTCAGTATCCATCATTTGCCACATTAAATTATATTTTTGATGGCAAATATTATGGAGGAAAATCGGAAGTGGTCATGATTCGAGCAAATTCTACACTGACAAATGCAGGATTCACAGTGAACGGAAGATGGAATCCAAACGCTGGAACAGCATATTCGGGACAGTAATATAATAATTCAAACAGGGTGTCTGAAAAGACACCCTTGCTTTGCAGGAAGAACAAATTAGATAAGAGGGAGAGTAGATATGCAAGATAAAAAAATTTTATATGCGTTTTTTCTCATAGCTCCCTTTATGATTGGCTGTCGTTCTATTTACATGTCGGCAGAGGAAAGAAATCAGGGAGCTATTATAGCAGAAGATTCTGTTACGCTTAACGAAGCTTCAGAAATGAATAAAATGTTGTGGGAGGAGGTTCGTGTTAAAGAGTATGAGATGGATAAGATAGCTTCTACATTTTTAGAAATCACAAAAGAGCAGATAGATACGTTGAGCGTGACGGATGAACATGGCTATTGTTTTCTGGAGTATGGTAGTGATGACAATCCAAATGAGAAGGCAACGGTCAGTGTTACGGGACAATATTTTAGAATTCAATATCCATATTCTGAGTGTTATGAAAGTGCTATGAATAAAGCAAGTTATCTAACGAATGGAAAATGGTCATTTGGAACACTTTACAGTTATTATGATAGGGATCAGTTAGATGGATTATCGTTAGAAGAAGCAAGAAAAATTTGTGAAGATGCAATTTCAACGGCAGAATTACCATTTTCATATGTAGAAGCAATTGCACTTGATTGTGAGCATTTGAATCAGAATATTATCCAACGAATAAAATATGAGGAAAAGTATGGCTCGAATGAGTTTTTTCCAAATCCATATGGTGGACCATCCTATGTATTAGGAGAGACAGAAGAAATAACAAATTCATGGAATAAGGAAGATGAAGCATATATTCTTTTCTTCCAGCAGAATTATAATGATGATTTTATTTCGCCATTGTCACTTGTGGAATATCTTACTATTGTATGCAGAACGGATGGAAAAATTGTATTTGTTTCAGGCGGTTCAATGTTAGAAATGCCTGAGGAAGAGGGAAAGGTTGAAAATACAATATCTGCAGAAGAGGCATATTCTTATGCGAAGGTAATGTTACAGCAAAACGATATGCCGGAAGCAATAATTTGTTCGGTAACAATGAATCATGTTGCAAGATATACATCCGATGAGAATATGCGGGAGGTTTTTCCGTGTTGGACAGTGGAATATAAAGAAAAAGAAGGCAGAGTTTCAAGTTATTTGCATTTGGATGCAGTGACAGGAATGGAGGCAACAAATGTTTCGATTTATTAAAAAAAACAAACATGGAATGCTGATATCGGAATTATGTAGGCTGTTTACTGTAAAAAAACTGCTGATTGGAATATTGCTTACAAGTGGAATTGCTGTTTTTTCGGTATCGGATTCAATTTCATTAGAGTCAATTTATTTATCGAGGGAGTTTAAACAAAGCATTTGCGATCAGCTCCAGTTATCTTTGACATTTGATCGCTATAAGTCACTATATGTGATTGCAACAAGTCTTTGCACAGTAACGATGGTTCCGAGTGATATTAAAAATCATGTGCTGCCTTATATTAGGCAGCGATCAGATACGAATGAAATGATAGTATCAAGATTGATTTCAGTTGCATTGTATATTATAGTTGTGGTTATAATGGGATTTTTATTAGCGGGAATACTTCTTACACCATTTATGGTTATTGAAACAAGTGGCAGTACTTCGTATGGGATTTTTATGCCATTGATGAATCGGAAACTGGCATGGATTTATTTGGGAATAATGGCATTTAATCTTGCATTGTCTATTATTCCGGTATGCTATCTTGCAATTATAGTATCGATCTTTAGGTCAGACGGATATATTGCAATTGGAGCAGCCTTTTTTTCTTTTTATTTTTTGTTTTATTGTACCAATTCGTTGCCATGGATATTTTCTTACAGTACACTTAGTTCGCGGCCGGGAAATGCCTCTTATAGCGAAATGATATATAATTTCCTCTTTTTTAGTTGTTGTATGGTGTTGTCTGGATTAGGGGTAAAAAAGGCAATGGAAAGGAGGTTTGCCAGTGGAATGGATTAGAGAAGGAATCTTAATTGCTAAAATGCATTTTTTGTGTTGGAAGAAAGATTCGCGTGTGTGGCTTGTATTTATTGTATCCGCATTTCTGGTTGTAAAAACGTTAGGCGGAATAACAAAATTTGGGCTGCAATATCAAATGACAAGTACACCGTTTCTTCTTCCAGTGTTGTTTGCGGATAATTCGATTGCAAATGGTTTGGCAAAGATTATGCTATATTTTGCATTTATTGTTTTAATATGCAATGCACCATTTAAGGACGAACGGATTTGCTACATAATTGCCAGATCAGGAAGACGTGCATGGTGGTTAGGCGGAATTCTTTATAGTGTAGCGACATCATTTCTTTTTCTGCTATTTTTAATGATCGTAGCGGCAGGTACAATTCTTCCAGTATGTACATTAAAGCCATATTGGGGAACGGCTGTTAAAAGTCTTATAATAGCAAGTGGCGATATAAAGGCGCAGTATTTGGAGAGCAGTCTTCCAAGTGATGTCATAACACTTTTGTATCCACCGGCAGCACAAATGATTACATTTATAACGGTATGGTTGAACTTGATCTTTTTGTCACTTCTTATCTATTTTGTTAATGGCTGTAATGAAAAAATAAAGCTGGGAAGCATGGTAGCAGCCGCGCTGGTGCTGTTAGATCCAGTAATTAGGTGGATTGCCTATACCCCATCGAGGTTTTGGCTATATTATATTTCGCCAGTTAGTTGGAGCAGCATAGAAAATTGGACTATTGTAGGAAGTACACATCCGTTGAATGGACAGATTGTAGTATGCGCAAGTATCATTTTGAATCTGATTATGTTATGCCTTACATTTATAGTTGAAAAAAGAAGCATAGTGCAAAACAATCAGTAATTGACAAAATAAAAAGAGGTGAGAACTATGGCAGAAATTGTAGTTTGTGATATCAGCAAAAAATTTGGACAACAGGTTGTTTTGGATCACATATCAATGAAACTTTCGTCTCCACATATTTATGGACTTGTTGGCAGAAATGGTAGTGGAAAAACGATGCTGATGCGCCATTTATGTGGGTTTGTGCGTCCAGATAGTGGCAAAATATTGATTGATGGAAAGGTGTTAAATAAAGAAATTGAAAAACCAGAAAAACTAGGAATTATTATTGAGAATCCAGGATTTCTACCAGAGTATTCGGGTTATTATAATTTACATTTATTTGCTCTAATACAAAACAAAATTAAAAAGGAAGAAATTCGCGAGGCAATGCGCATAGTTGGACTTGATCCAGACAGTAAAAAACACGTAGGAAAATATTCGCTCGGAATGCGCCAGCGCCTTGGCATTGCACAGGCGATCATGGAGGATCCAGATATTCTTCTTTTGGATGAGCCGTTAAATGGACTTGACAACGAGGGTGTAGAAGAAATAAGAAAAGTACTGTTATCCCTGAAGGAAAAAGGAAAATTGATTATTTTGGCCAGTCATTCGAAAGAAGATATACAAATCCTTTGCGATACGGTATTTCGGATGGATCATGGGAAAATTATTGCGACGGAGACAAATTAAGCCGATGGGGTCAGAAAGAGGCAGCAGGAAAAGTAGGAAAAGCGAAGAGAATGAAGTACAAAATCTTTAAATATTAAGCTTCTGGTATTCCCTAGGTGAGACACCGAAATGCTTTTTAAAGATCTTAGAAAAGTGATATAGGTCTGGATAGCCAACAGAGATTCCAGCAGTGGAGGGAGATTGTCCGTAGACAGTCAAAAGTTCTGCTGCTTTTTCAAGTCGCAGTTGAATCAAATATTTCTGGGGAGAGATGCCCATGCGTTTTTTGAAAAGGTCACACAGGTAGCTGCGGTTGATATTCAAGCGATCAGCGACCTGCCTGATCGTGATGCCATTGATATATTCAGCATTGATGCAGCTGATTGCCTTTTGCACATAATCAGTGTCAGATTTTGCATTGTCCAACAAGATACTAAAAAATTCCCACAGCTTTGCGCACAAAAAAGCAGTTCTGCCATTTCCCATTTTTTCGCACTGAAGCATCTCCTCAAAAATTTTGCCAGCACTTGGACAGTGAATGATCGGCTTTAAAAGCTGCTCAGGAACGGATTGGTCTGTTGTAAAGCCAATCCAAATATAGCGCCACGGCTTTTTCTGATCAGCTTCATAATAGGTTTTTTCGTATGGCGGGATTACAAAAATATCCCCAGGCTTGACCGAGTAAGAGATGCCGTCGCGCTCGAAACGACCAAAACCATACACAACATAATGTAAAAGCCAGTGAGTACGCACACTCGGTCCAAAGAAATGACCGGGATCGCAAGTTTCACTGCCAAATTGCATGGGACTAAAATCTTTATAGTGTTGATCAATTACAATTTCACTTTTTATCATCTGATCGTGTTTTCCTTTCACTTGTAGTTTTTGCGGTTTGTTTTATCATTTTTATTTGTTTGTTTTGTTTACATTCATTTCTAACATAATAACAAGTTTTTCAGACAAAAATCAATCCCATTTAAAAAAAAATCTGTTAGAATGAAGACACACAGAAAGACAAGATGTTGGTAGCTTAAGATAGCTAGGAAACATCTTGATGGGTAGAAGAAATCAACTAAAAAAGAAAGGAAAACTACTATGAAAATTACTTTTATGGGTGCTGGAAGCACAGTATTTGCGCGAAATGTAATCGGAGATTGCATGTGTTCAGAGGTGCTAAGAGACAGCACATTTGCTTTATATGACATCGATGGTGCAAGATTAAAGGAAAGCCAGACCATTTTGGAAGCGATGAGAGAGACAATGGGCGGCTATGGAAAAATTGAGTGCTATCTGGGTGTGGAAAACAGAAAAGAGGCCCTTCGCGGTGCCAATTTTGTTGTAAATGCAATCCAGGTTGGCGGCTATGATCCGTGCACAATCATTGATTTTGAGATTCCAAAGAAATTTGGTCTGAGACAGACAATTGCAGATACGCTTGGAATTGGTGGTATCATGCGTGCACTTAGGACCATTCCGGTGATGGATGATTTTGCAAGAGATATGGCAGAGGTTTGTCCAGATGCTCTGTTTTTAAATTATACAAACCCGATGGCTATGTTGACTGGCTATATGCTTCGCTACACACCGATTCAGACAGTGGGTCTATGCCACAGTGTTCAGGTTTGCTCAGAGACATTATTAAAGGAAGTTGGCATGGAAGACAAGTTGGAGGGCAGAAAAGAACTTATTGCAGGAATCAATCATATGGGTTGGCTTCTTGAATTAAAGGACAAAAATGGTGTCGATTTGTATCCGGAGATCAAGTCACGCATTGGGGCAAAAATGGAAGATCCTGAATTTAAGGATAAGGTACGCTTTGACTACATTCGAAATTTTGGATACTACTGCACCGAGTCAAGTGAACACAATGCGGAGTACAATGGATTTTATATTAAGAGCAAATACCCAGAGTTAATTGATCGCTACAACATTCCACTAGATGAGTATCCGCGTCGCTGCGTAAATCAGATTGATGGTTGGAAGAAGGAATATGCCGAGTTGATGGAGAAGGGTGTGAAGGAACATACACGCTCACGCGAATATGCATCTCATATCATGGAGGCAGTTGTCACCGACAAGGCTTATCAGATTGGAGGAAATGTATTAAATACCAATCATCTGATTTCCAATCTTCCGGCAGAAGCATGTGTAGAGGTACCGTGCCTTGTCAACGGTTCTGGCATTCATCCGTGTGCGGTCGGATCACTTCCGGTTAAGTGTGCAGCGATGAATATGACCAATATTAACGTGCAGCTTCTAACAATAGAGGCGGCAAGAACGCATAAGCTAGAGCATGTCTATCAGGCAGCAATGCTTGATCCGCATACGGGAAGCGAGTTGGATATTGATACAATCAAAAAGATGGTGGATGAGTTGATTGCAGCTCACGGAACGTATCTGCCGAAATTCCACTAACGAATAGATATCCACGAATTGCTCCGCCCTCTGCAACTCTCGCAATTCTAAAAAGCCATGGGAGTTTATTTTCCCATGGCTTTCAATCATTTATCACAAGATTATCTTAGTCCATCTTCGGTGCGTCACCGTTTAAGTAGGAGCACAGCAGACGGAAGGTATTTACTACGCCGTCTTTATGGGAACGCTCATATCCGTGGGATGCGTAAACACCGGCACCAATAAGACCGTGACGGGCATCCTTTCCTGCACTCAATGCAGCATCGGCATCAGAACCGTAGAATGGATAAATGTCAACAGCATAGTCAATGCTGTCTTTTTTTGCTGCATTTACAAGACCAGTTGTTACCTGATAATTGTAAGGACCGTGGCCATCCTTGGCACAGATTGATACCTGACGCTCAGTACATTCAAGACCATCGCCAACACATCCCATATCAACAGAAAGAAGTTCAGTAACATCTTCTGGAATGGAAGCACATGCACCATGACCAACCTCTTCAAATACTGTCATATGCTGGTAAACCTTGCGAAGCGGTGTGATGTTGTTTTCACGGATATATTTTGCATATCCAAGTAAAATTGCGGCGCTTAACTTGTCATCGAGGAAGCGGCTCTTGATGTAGCCTGAGTTGGTTACAACGAGATTTGGATCTGCACAGACAAAACAGCCGTTTGTAATGCCGAGTGCCTTTACGTCATCCTTGGAGGTAACAGGCTCGTCCAAGACAACCTCAACTGACTGGAATGTACGCTGTGTAGTAGAATATTCCTTATTTACATGAAGGGAAGCATCTGCCAATTGGATGGTTCCCTCATAAATCTGTCCGTCGTAGGTGTAAACGCGGCAGTTATGAGCTTCTGCATTGTTTGCGTTGAAGCCGCCGACAGGAGACAGACGTAAACGTCCGTTTGACTTAATCTCAGCGACAACGGCACCAAGTGTATCTACGTGAGCCATGGTAAGAATCGGATCACCCTCACCGCCGATCTCTGCAATTACGCCGCCCTTAACGGTACGCTTTGCGCTGTAGCCAAGACGTGCGTACTCCTCTAACAGATAGTCGGTCACTTTTTTTGTGAAACCAGATGGACTGTCAATTGCCATCAGCTTTTTTAGCTGTTCCATGATGTAATCAAGATACTGATTCATGTTCTTTTTCTCCCTAATCATTAAAAAAATTTTGCCCGATGATGTGACAAATAATTGATGTTAAGTGTCTTCAACCGGGTTTATATATGTCCATGATACACAAAAAGAAGATGATATGCAACCCAAACTATGTGTTACATATCTTATTTTTGTGTATAAAATTTTGCAACTATGCTGTTTTGAATAAAAAAATGGCGGTTTTTAATTAAAAATGTAACATATAAAACACTAAAAACTGGAAAAAACAGGCAGTAAACACAGGATACGTGCGAGTAAAATTTTAAACCATTTACAAATAAAACTTGATGAGCTAGTCTGGACTTAGCAAAGATGCACAGCAAAATGAGCTGAAATAAGAGATGATAAGAAGAAGGAGGAGACAAAACCATGGGAAAGAACCATAAGACAAAAGTTCCCAAGAAGAAAATAAACTACGCAGTTTATTTTAAGAACAACTGGCAGCTGTATGTATTAATCTTGCCGGCAATCATCTACTTTATTGTATTCAACTACATGCCTTTATATGGAATCCAGATTGCATTTAAGGATTTCAAGGCGGTGTTTGGAATTTCAGGAAGTAAATGGGTTGGCCTTAAGCATTTTGAGAATTTCTTTCATGCTTATTATTTTAAGAGACTGCTTGCAAACACATTACTATTGAATGTGTACAACCTGCTTTGGAGCTTTCCAGTACCGATTATTTTGGCAATTCTGTTAAACCAGATTAAGGGACCGAAAATCAAGAGATTTATCCAGACAAGTATTTACGTGCCATATTTTATCTCAACAGTTGTTTTGGCAGGTATGCTTTACATTTTCTTGTCACCGACAAGCGGTATCTTTAATATTCTTCGTCAGGCGCTTGGTATGAAGTCAGTTGACTTTATGTCTGATGCAAAAGCATTTAGAACTATTTATATTGTTTCTGGTATCTGGCAGTCAGCTGGATGGGGAACTATTCTTTACATTGCTTCGCTTTCTGGTGTAGACCCATCTCTTTATGAGGCGGCTGAGATTGACGGTGCAAGTATATGGCAGAAGATTCGCTACATTGATATGCCAAGTATTGTGCCTGTTATTGTTATGGTATTTATTCTGGATTGTGGAAAACTGTTAAGCAGCAATACAGATAAGGCACTTGTTATGCAGACAGCTGGAAATATTCCTACATCTGATATTATTGGTGTGTATGTATATAATGTCGGACTTGGAAGTGGACAGTTTTCCTATACTACGGCAATCGGCTTATTTATCAATATAATTAACTTTATTATCATTATCACAGCAAACCAGATTTCAAAGAAGATATCTGATGTGGGCTTATTCTAAGGAAGGAGGAACAGAAGAAAATGGACACAAAAAAGAAGTTTAGTCAGTACAGCAAGAGTAATCAGGCATTTTATATATTTAATGCTGTTTTCTGGATCATTGTCATGTTTCTGATCCTTTATCCGCTGTATCTTGTTATTATTGCATCTGTTTCCGACCCAGACGCTATTGTAGCAGGAAAGGTAATTTGGCATCCAGTTGATTTTTCATTTATTGGTTATCAGTCAATTTTGAAGTATAGTGAGATGCTTCATTCATATGCCAATTCTATTTTTTATACAGTAGTCAGTGTAACGATCAGTATTGTAGTTACGCTTGCGGCAGCATACACGCTGTCTCGTCCGAAGTTTATCGGAAAGGGACTTATTAATCTGTTCTTTGTATTTACTATGTTTTTTAACGGCGGATTGATTCCAACGTTCCTTGTTATGAAGGATATCGGACTCTATAATACACCAATGATCATGATTTTAATGGGCTGTGTCAGCGTATGGAATCTGATGGTGGCAAGAACCTATATTCAGACAAATATTCCGCACGAGCTGTATGAGGCAGCAATGTTGGACGGTACAACACATTTTCAGTATTTCTTTAAAATTGTACTTCCTCTCTCTAAGACAATTATTGCAGTTTTAGCTGTTTATTATGGCGTTTCAAAGTGGAATGACTATTTTACGGGACTTGTCTATATTAAAGACAGAAGCCTTCTTCCGCTGCAGACAGTGCTTCGCGAGATTTTGGCTACGCTTCAAGTTGATAAGTCAGGTGACTATATGCAGACAATGTCTGACAATGCCGCAGATATGGCAGAAGCAATGCGTATTGCAAACGTGGCAAAATATTGTATTATTGTAGTGGCTACAGGACCAGTTGTTATTCTGTATGGATTTATGCAGAAATATTTTGAAAAGGGTGTTATGATCGGTTCATTAAAGGGCTGATGTGGGATTAAAAAAGATTCTGACCATGAAATTCATGGTTTCGATAAAAACAATCAAAATGAATCAAGGAGGATTTTACGATGAAAAGAAGATTTTTGGCAGGAGCAATGAGCGCAGCAATGATGCTTTCAGGAGCAATGGGACAGGCAGCTTTTGCTGAGTCTGAGACAGTTGACTACAGCGATCAGCAGACATATCCGATTGTGGATGAACCTATTACCTTAAAGATTATGTTTGGAATTAGAGATGTTGATTCTCTGGCAAACCCAAGTGATATGCCAGTTGTAAAGGCATTTGAGGAGAAGACTGGCATTAACCTGGAGTGGGATGTAGTAAAGGGATCTGACTGGAGCACTAAGCTGAATCTGATGTTTGTATCTGATGACTACCCAGACATCATTATTGCACCGAATTGCACGGTAGATGATGAGGAATATGGTGTTACACAGGGTCTTCTGCTTCCTCTTGAGGATAAAATTGCAGAGAATATGCCAAACTATACAACAAGAATTGCAGGAGAAGATTCAGATCCGACTTCTGGTCTTGTTGCAACAGATGGACATACTTATTCTATCGGATATATGGTAGGTCAGAACATTAATACAAATCAGCATTTCTTTATCAATCAGACATGGCTTGACGCACTTGGACTTGAGACGCCGACTACGTTAGATGAGCTGACAGAGGTACTTCGCGCATTTAAGACACAGGATCCGAATGGAAATGGCGAGGCTGATGAGGTTCCGCTTGAGATGGGACTTGACACTGGTTTTTATGGTGTGCGCTATATCCTTCCAATGTTTGGCATTCCTTGTGATGGAGAAAAATGGATCTACATTGATGATGACAAGAACGTTCAGTTTACCGCAACGCAGGATGGCTTCCGCAAGTGCATGGAATGGCTGCATCAGATGTACGAGGAGGAGTTAGTAGATGCTGAGCTTATCTCTCAGGATCAGAATACAATCGAAACAAAGTTAAAAGAAGGAAATGCCGGATTTTTCACAGCATGGAGACTTATTGCTATGGGTTGGGATGATGGTATTGCAAATGATGCTGTGCTGTGGACACCAGGCGAAGAGATGGGTGCTAAGCTTTGGAAGACAATTGAGATGGCAAAGGGCGGTGCATGGCTGACAATCACAAATGAGCATGTAGATGAGTCACTAAAGCTTCTTGATGCAATGATGGATACTGAGACACAGTTTTCAATGTATTATGGAGAGAAGGATGCAGAAGATGGCACTGGCTGGACCTACAATGAAAATGGAAAGATTGACACATTGAATGTAGGAAACACAGATAATGTGAAGAATTATTTGGATTGCAATACTCTGTTCTTTGGACCAGGAAAATATATTTCAAGTGTATTTAACATGCCGGCGCAGCGTGTTGAGAAGACTGAGTACTGCCAGACTTATGAGGAAGCAGGCGTTTTGCAGAAGTATTCCAACAACTACCTGTCACTTGCACCGTTAACCTCTGATCAGCTGCAGAGCAATGCACTTCTTGAGACTGATATCAACAATGCAGTTGTTGAGAACATGGCAACATTTGTAACTGAAGGTGTTACTGATGAGAGCTGGGAGAAGTTTGTAAACATGTTTGAAGGAATGGGTGTTTCTGACTACATTCAGATGTATCAGGATGCAATTGATACTATGGAATTAGAGTAAATGATTAAATGTTTCATGGACATTATGCCAAAAAAATGATATAATATCGCCAGAGTTTTGTCTGGCATAAGTGTAAAAGCAGATATGCAAAGTAAGGATGCAGATACACATAACAGCCCCACCGCAAAACAGTGGGGTTGTTTGATTTGGCACAAAAAGTCAGACGTGCAAAAGTAAGGGGGAACAAATTCGTGAAACTGGAACGTGGAAAACTACGCCGCCAGGGTGTGCTTTTGTATCTGGCTGCATTTAGTATGATAGTTGTACTGATCATTGCCATAATGGGTGGTTATCTGTACCGGTTTTATCACAGAACGATTTATGAAAATTTTGTAGAGTCAAATGAAACTGATCTTGGAGCAATTGAGTCACGTCATGAAAATGATATGGAGATTATTTCTAATGTCGTGTCACAGATTAATCTTTCAGCAGACTGTACTGAATTTATGCTTGATAAGCAGCCATTAAAAAGTACAAAGCTGGAAGAGCAGCTTTATCGCTACACGGCAGTCAGCCAGTTTTTTGGACAGCTATTGTATTTTTATCATGGAGATCAGTATCTGTATAATCCCAAAACATCCATTACGCTTGATAATTTTGTGCGGATCGGACTTGTGCTTGAAGAGACGTCAGAGCAGGAGTTTTCAGACTTGCTTTGTGCGGAGGATTATCAGATGAAGATCTTGCCTGAACAGGGGGCAAGTGGATATTTAAAAAATTACTACATGAGTGATACAAACAAGTTGACAGTTTATTTAAAAACTGTTGTGCCAAAGAAAAATGCTGTCATGGTATTTCTGGTTCCGGAAAAATATTATGATGAGCTGCTAGACTCTGGTGGATCAGAGGATGGCCGCAATCATTATATTTTATATGATGGGCAAATTGTAACTAAAAGAGAGACAGTAGAGCTTGAGAGCGATTCTGTCTTAACAGAGCTGACAAATCTGTATGCTAAGCAGACAGAGAAGCTTAATAATAGCAATCAAAAAGAAATGGCTATTTCTGAGTCCATGACTGTAGATGGCGTTTCTATGCTTGTCTCTATGAAAGCAGGTGTAAGTGGATTAGTCTATGTGAGCATGCAGCCAATGTCAGTTTTTTCTAATCAAATAAGAAGCGGAATGTGGGGGATTGTCTTTTTGCTGTTACTGTGCAGTATTCCGGCAGCATTTGGCATTTTACTTTTATATCGTAAAATTGCAGGGCGAATTAGGCGCATTAACATGATGCTCAAAAAAGATGATCGTCCGTATGATTTGGAAAATATAGAGACAGGAATAGAGAGCCTTGTAAAAAATAATGAGACTCTTGCAAAAAGTAATGAGACGTTAGCAAGGACAAATGAGACACATATTCCATTAAAGAAGAATCGTTTTATTGGAAATCTGGTGCGCGGTGTTTATCGAAATGAAGATGAGATTAGAATGGATGCTGCAGAGGCGCAAATCCAGATTCCAGAGTCAGTTTCAGCCTTTGTTGTTATGGTAGGTGATCTTGGCGGTGACCGCGGCCATAGTAATGAGGAGAAGGCCGAGAAGGAAATGCTTGAACTGATTCGTCAGTATTCAAAACTTGATGGCTATCGAATTAAGTTGATAAGCAAGACAAGAAATGTGTTTGTTATCTTTGCATCAGACCGTGATCAGGCAGAAAAGATGCTTGTAAATTTCTTCAAGATTGGTCAGGTTTCATGCGAGGAATTTGTCATGGCCGTAAGTGATTATCATGAGGATTTAATGGAGGTGCCTCAGGCATATCTTGAGGCTGATACTGCATTTGACACAAGATTTATTGTGGATAACAGCAATATGATCCGTTATCAGCAGGCATCGAAGGTGGAGCATATTGAGATCTTGCCGGAGAGCTTTCTTAGAAGACTTAAAAATGCTATTCGTGCATGCAATTGTGATGAGGCAGATGAAGTCATCGATGAGATCTGCAGCAAGCTTAAGAGCAGCAATCATTCTCTTCTTAGCTTCCGTGTACTATATAATGATATTCTTCATATTTTGATTACAGAGTGGAATGACACACACGTTGATTTTTCTAATATTTACAATGTATTTTTGCTGTCACAGTGTTTAACAGTACAGCAGTTTTCAGATATTTTACATGAGGTATGCCATAGCTTAATTGGGGCAAGACAGACAAGTAATGATGATAAATCAGACGAGCCAGACATGGCATCTAAGGCAGTGGCATACATGAAAGAAAATTATAGCAGCCCAGATTTGACAATGGCAGCGCTTGCCGAAATGCTATCCATCAGCCCGGTAACAATGTCTGTCGAATTTAAAAACCGCATGGGTGTAAATCCATCCGATTATCTTGGAATTATTCGTATGGAAAAAGCAAAGGAACTTCTAAAGACAACTTCGCTTAAGGTTAAAGATGTCAGTGCGGCAGTCGGATATGAAGATGAGCATGTGTTTATGAGACGTTTTAAAAAATACGTCGGAAAAACACCGGGCCAGTATAGGGACGAACATATAAAACAAAATTAAAAGCTATATAGCAGGAAAGCCACGGGGACGGGTGAATGCGGCACTTTAGTGCCACTTTACCTGTCCCCGTGGCTTCTAGAGCAATGGCTTCTAAATGTTTTTTTAAAAGAAGTGAAATCTCCATTGTTATTAGATTCGACATGGTTTACAATAGAAAATATGCATATTAGGTCAGATGCAAAATGAAAAAGGAGGAGTTTGAAAATGATACGTTTATTTGAAGAACATCAGGTTCGAAAGACAACTGAGCTTTCTTCATCTTTGTGGGATTTTAGCCAGGTGACAGATAGAAAAAATACGCTGGTTGGAAAAGTAACGGTGCCTTCCTGTTGGGAAAGCTATCCTGGCTTTGAAGCTTACAGAGGACAGGGGTTGTATGAGCGTAACTTTGAGGCAGACGGTGATGTGCGCATTGTCTTTAAGGGTGTCAGCCATACGGCAAAGGTTTTTGTGGATGACAAATTTGTTTGTGAGCATTACAATGCATTTACTCAGTTTGAGGCAGTGGTCAAAAATTTGCCGTCAGGTGTTCATAAGTTAAGTGTCTTAGTGGATAACTCATTTTCTGAGGCGTCTGCCCTTCATGTGGAAAATGATTACCAAAGCTACGGAGGTATTTCAAGAGGTGTGGTATTGGAAAAGCTTCCGAAGTATTATATTAGACAGATGCATTTCACCCCTATTTATAGGGAAGGTAGTTGGTATGCGAAGATTAAGCTAGTGATTGCTTCTCTTACGAAAGAGGCATGGGATGGAACTGTGAATGTCACGCTGAAAAATGGGGAGACAGAAGCCTTTTTGTGCAGCGAAACTTGTAGTATGAAAGAAAATGAAGATGAGCTTACGATTGAGACTGATGAGATTGCCTGCAAGGCTGTAAGTGCCTGGGCACCAGAGCATCCAACTCTCTATCAGGTAACTGCACAGCTTCAGGATGAGAGTGGCTGTGTGATTGATGATTTGATTGACCGTGTGGGATTTCGTGAAGTGAAGACACAGGGAAAGGACATCCTTTTAAATGGAAAGAAACTTCAAATTAAGGGCTTCTGCCGCCATGAGGATCATCCGCAATTTGGCTGTGCGCTGCCGCTTTCTGCAATCATGCAGGATTTGCAGCTTGCACGAGATATGGGAGCAAATTCAATTAGAACATCTCATTATCCAAATGATGAGCTGTTTCTTGATTTGTGTGATGAGCTTGGTATCTTAGTCTGGGAGGAGAATCATGCAAGAGGCTTAAGTGAAGAGCAGATGAGAAATCCAAACTTCGAGCGCCAGTGTGAGACTTGTATTCGCGAGATGATAGCAGCTCACTATAATCATCCGTCTATTTATATCTGGGGTATTTTAAATGAGTGCGCAAGTGACACAGAGTATGGCAGAGAATGCTATAAGACGCAGCTTGAACTGATTAAAAGTCTTGATGTGACGCGCCCGCGTTCATTCTCAAGCTGTCGCTTTAAGACTGATATCTGCTTTGATCTGGTCGATGTGGTTTCCTATAACATCTATCCAAAGTGGTATCACAACACACCGGTAGCCGAGTATTTGGATGATTTATACAAGTGGATTCAGACAACACCGGGAGAGGAAAAGCCATTTTTAATCACTGAGGTTGGTGCAGGTGCAATCTATGGATACCGCACGCCGGCAAAGGTGAAGTGGTCTGAGGAGTATCAGGTACAGGCACTTGAGGAGCAGTTAAATGCGATCTTATCCTACAATGATTGTTCTGGTGTTTATATCTGGCAGTTTTGCGATGTGCGCGTAACAAATGATTGGTGGAGCACCCGTCCAAGAACAATGAACAACAAGGGAATTGTGGACGAGTACAGAAGACCGAAGCTGTCCTATGAGACTGTAAAGCGTATTTTTGGATCTGTGGATACATATAGGAAATAAGCAGATTAGAAGTAGACTGAAAAATTTATAGAAATAGAACAATAGAGAGGAAGCATAATGGAAAAGCAGAAGAAGTTTTCACTGAAAAACTATCTGTATGAGTATAAATGGTGGTATGTGTTTGGCATAGCAATTTTGCTTTGTGTCGATCTGGCAAATATTTATATTCCGCAGTTTATCGGAGATATAATTGACGGACTGACAAATGAAACGCTGACAAAAGCCGGCATTCCAATGATGCTCATGAAGATATTGATTGCAGGGTTGATTATGATGTTTGGCCGTTTTGGATGGCGCTACTGCATTTTTGGTGCATCCAGAAAGATTGAATATCGTCTTAGAAATGATATGTTTGGTCATTTGGAAACATTGTCGGCACGTTATTTTAATGAGCACAAAACAGGTGATCTGATGGCGCATTTTACAAATGATTTGGAAGCTGTGCGAGTGGCAGTAGGTATGGCTGTCATTACAACCTTTGATGCAGCTGTCATGTCAATTATGGTTATCATTAAAATGATCATATATGTTGATCTGCGTTTGACTGTGCTTGCATTTGTTCCAATGATTCTTGTTGCAATCGGATGTTATTTCTTTGGTGTTCAGATGAAAAAGCGCCAGACTGCCAGACAGGAAGCCTTTTCATTTCTTTCAGATAAGGTGCAGGAAAGTATTTCTGGTATCCGTGTTTTAAAGGCCTTTGTTCAGGAGAAGAAGGATCTTGAGGAATTTCAAAAGGCAAATGAAAATAACATGGAAAAGAATCTTGCCGTTGTGAAGCTAAGGAGTTTGTTTGGACCACTGCTTGATTTGATTACGGGAATCAGTCTTCTTTTGACATTGATCATTGGAGGAAAAATGGTAATTAATGGAACTGTATCAGTTGGTCAGTTTGTTGCGTTCAACTCTTATATAGGTATGCTCGTATGGCCGATGATTGCTTGTGGTGACTGTATAAATACATTTAGTCAGGCATCAGCAGGCTATAAGCGTATCAAGGATATCTTCGATGAAAAGCCTGATATTATTGATAAGGTAAAAGAGAAGGATGGTGAGCATTTAACTGGTGATATAGAGCTGAAGAATCTGACATTTCAGTATCCAGATGGCGATACACCTGTTTTAAAGAATGTGAGTGTTCACATTAAACCAGGCGAGATGTTAGCAGTACTTGGACGAACTGGAAGCGGAAAGTCTACGCTTGCAGATCTGCTTCTTCGTGTATATGACTGCGAAAAAGGAATGCTTTTGATGGATGGAAGACCTATTGATGAGATTCCGCTTCATGTGCTTCACCGTGATGTGGCTTATGTGCCTCAGGAAAATTTTATGTTCTCAGATACACTTGAGGAAAATATAGCGTTTGGACTTGAGGATCGTATTTTTGATCATCCAAAGCTTCGCGATAATATTAAGGAAGCAGCTGAGGCGGCCTGCATTCACAGCAATATTATTGATTTCCCAGAAGGCTATCAGACACTTGTTGGAGAGCGTGGTGTAACGCTTTCAGGCGGTCAGAAGCAGCGAAGCTCTATTGCACGTGCGCTTCTTAAGAATGCCCCTGTATTGATTATGGATGACTCACTGTCTGCTGTCGATACAGATACAGAGGAGCAGATTTTAGAGAATCTGATTCGTCTGCGCAAGGGAAAAACAACTATTATTATTGCACATCGTGTTTCTACGCTTCAAAAGGCTGATCATATCGCAGTATTGACTGAGGGTGAGCTGACTGAGTATGGTACACATGATGAATTAATCCGCGAGGGCGGCTTCTATGCAAAGATTTATGAGAAGCAGCAGCTTGAGCAGGAATTAAATGAGATGTAAGGGGGTGCAGCAAGATGAATTCAATGACAGATGACAAATTGGAAAGTAATTATAAAGGAAATGCACTGCTGCATCTTTTGTCTTATATGAAGCCGTATGCCGGATGGGTAATGCTTTGTTTGGTTCTGGTGCTGGCACTTACGGGATTTGATTTGTATAGACCAACACTGATTGGAGATGCGATTGACAACTTCGAGACGCAGGGCGATTACAATGTAATTATTAATACAGCATGGAAATACGGTATTGTGCTTGTAGTAAGTTTTATTTTCAATATGGCACAGACCTGGATTTTGCAGAAGACTGGACAAAAGATCATTCTGACTGTAAGACGAGAGCTGTATATTCATATTCAAAGCTTAAGCAGCCGTTTCTTTGATCTGACGCCCGTTGGAAAGCTTGTCACAAGAGTGACAAATGATGTTGAAGCATTAAATGAGATGTATTCAGGCATTTTGGTGCGCTTATTTAGAAATATCGTAAAGATAATAGGACTGGCTGTTGTTATGATTGCGCTAGACAGAGGACTGGCACTTGTTTCATTTGTGCTTCTGCCTATTGTTATGGTGCTTACAGTTGTTTTTCGTATTATTTCAAGAAAAACATATCGGATTGTACGCACAAAGCTTACAGATATCAATACATTTTTATCTGAGAATATTTCAGGAATGCGCGTAATTCAGATCTTTGGACGAGAGGAGCGAAAGTTCGAGGAGTTTAAAGATAAGGATTACAAGCTGTACCGCGCACATTACCGTGAGATGATGGTGTTTGCGATTTTTCGCCCGCTAATCTATATTTTAAGTGTGTTGTCTTTAATGATAGTGCTTGGCATCGGAAGCAACGAGGTATTAGATGGGGCAATTTCCATAGGAACTCTCTATATTTTCTCACAGTATATTCAGCAGTTCTTTGACCCGATTCAGGAGCTTGCCGAGCAGTTTTCAACACTGCAGTCATCAATAGCATCAGCAGAAAAGATCTTTACAATTCTCGCTGAGGAGCCGCAGGTTAAGGAGGATGAAAATCCTATTGTACTGCCAAAGGTTCTCGGACGCATTGAGTTTGACCATGTATGGTTTGCATATGATGGAGAACATTATGTACTTCGTGATGTTTCCTTTGTAATTGAGCCTGGTGAGAAGGTGGCATTTGTTGGTGCAACAGGAGCTGGAAAATCGTCTATTTTAAATCTAATCGGACGTTATTATGATATCCAGAAGGGTAATATTTATATTGACGGTGTGGATATTAGAAAGCTTTCCAAGAAGCAACTTCGAAGTGCGATTGGACAGATGCAGCAGGATGTATTTATATTCGAGGGAGATATTGAGTCAAATATTCGTCTGCACGATGATATCCCGTTTGAAGATGTGAGAGCTGCTGCTGAGTATGTTAATGCATCACATTTTATTGAAAAGCTTCCGCAAAAATATAAGGAGCCTGTTACAGAGCGCGGTGCAACTTTTTCAGCAGGAGAGAGACAGCTTCTTTCATTTGCAAGAACGCTTGCGCATAAGCCGGCAATTCTTGTAATGGATGAGGCAACAGCAAATATTGACACAGAGACTGAAATTTTAATTCAGGAAGCGCTTGAAAAGCTGATGAAGGGACGAACTACTATTATGGTAGCGCATCGTCTTTCAACAATTCAGCATGCTGACTGCATAATGGTTATGCATAAGGGAAAGATCAGAGAGCGCGGAACACATCAGGAACTTTTGGCGCAGAACGGAATCTACAAAAAGCTTTATGAGCTGCAAATTCATCATGTGATATCAAATACATAAGTCACATGAAGTATTATCAGAAAGCAGATATATCTTTAAGCTTCCAGAAAAAGATGAGGATATTTATCGCGTAGAAGTTTCTCAGAAAAATGGACAGTGGGCATACAGTTCACCGATTTTTGTCAGAAATATATAAGAATAAAATAATTTTTATAGCAGAAAAGTCACCTAAGGTGGCTTTTTTTGCTTTTATAATGTGACTTAGAAACTTTACAAAAATTTTATCTTGATTTGACTAGAAGAGTATAACAGATTTTACGAAGGACTACTAAAATGCAAATTGTAATAAAAACACACATAAAAAAAGGAGACTACTCACATGAGATTAAAAAAAATCAGTGCATTATCATTGGCAGCAGCAATGTCAGTCTGTACAGTACCAGCTTTTGGTGCAGCAGAAACAGAAAATGTAAATGTTCCAAAATATATTTTCCTGTTTATAGGAGATGGAATGAGCTACCCACAGGTTCAGACAACCAACTATTATTTGAATGCAATTGCAGATGATGGTGATGATGTGCTGACGAGTGAAAGTAAATTGAATATGATGAAGTTTCCAGTGGCCGGATCAGCACAGACTTATGACAGCACTTCATTCTGTCCTGATTCAGCGTCTACAGCAACTTCCATTTCTACAGGTCATAAGACATATAGCGGAACCATCAACATGGATGAAAAGATGGAAACTTCTTATGAGACTATCGCTGAGAAATTAAAAAAGCAGCTTGGCTATAAGGTGGGAATTTTATCTTCTGTTAATTTAAACCATGCTACTCCGGCAGCATTTTATGCGCATCAGCCATCCAGAAATAATTATTATGAAATTGGTCAGGAGCTTATTGCAAGTGATTTTGATTATTTTGCAGGTGGTGGTCTTAAGAAAACAACAGGACCGGATAAGGATAAGACGGATCTTTATCAGCTGGCAGAAGAGGCTGGATACAAGGTAATTAAGACTCAGGAAGAGGCGCAGGCTTTGACCGCAGAAGATGGAAAGGCAATCGTAATTGATGAGACACTTGCAGATAGTGATGCAATGAGCTATGACATGGATTTGGAAGAGGGAGAATGGGGACTTTCAGATTATGTTGAAAAGGGAATCGAAGTGCTTAATAATGATACTGGATTTTTTATGATGGTAGAAGGTGGAAAAATTGACTGGGCATGTCATGCAAATGATGCGGCAGCAACTATCACCGATACAGTAGCAATGGACGAAGCAGTAGGAAAGGCAGTTGAGTTTTATAACGAGCATCCAGATGAGACGTTGATTCTTGTTACAGGTGATCATGAGACAGGTGGTCTTACTATTGGATTTGCAGGAACTGATTATGATACCTTCCTTGCAAATATTAGCAATCAGAAAATTTCTTATGCAAAGTTTGACTCTGATTATGTGACAGCATATAAGGAAAATAAGACAGACTTTGATACAGTAATGGCTGATATTACTGAGCTTTTTGGTTTGCAGGCACCAAATGGTGTAGCAGAAACTTCCAATCAGGTTGACAGTAAGGATGTACATCCAGAGGGAACAGATGACAAGGGAAGTCTTGTAATGACTGATTATGAATATCAGAAGCTGCAGACGGCTTATGAAGAAACAATGAGCAGAACAGGAGAAGAGTCTGAGTTTGGTCAGGAAGAGTATCTTCTGTATGGAAGCTATGAGCCGTTGACAGTAACAATTACACATATTTTAAATAACAAATCTGGTGTTAATTTTGCTTCTTATGCACATACAGGACTTCCAGTAGAAGTATTTGCGATGGGTGTTGGACAGGATCAGTTCAAAGGTTATTATGATAATACAGATATTTTTAACAAGATGGCAGAAATTACAGGAGTACAATAAATGATCAAGGACAGACTAAAAAAAAGCTCTGTCTCAATTATAGCAATTTTGTTGATCTTCATCCTCATGGCGCTTCCGACAGGCTATGAGGATGCTGCTATTTATAAAGGGACGGACAGAGTTAAGGCAAAAGTGCTTTCTACAAGCGAGGATTCTGTAATTAGTAACGGTTTGATTCAATCAGGAGAACAGTACTGTAAGGTAAAAATACTTGGCGGAAAGTTTAAGGGACAGGAAGCAAATGCAGTAAACATGCTAAGTGGTTCTTTGGAAGCTGATAAAATATTTAAAAAGGGTGATGTTGCTCATGTGGTAATAAGTTATAGTGGCGACACTATTCTTTCTATCATGATGAGTGATCATTATCGTCTGGATAAGGAAGCGCTTTTGGCGGGTATTTTTGTCTTACTGTTAATTGGATTTGCAGGAAAGACAGGCCTTAGAGCTGTATATTCTTTTGTCATTACGATATTGGCAATATGGAAAATTTTAACACCAGCCTATTTAAATGGTGCTAATCCGATTTGGTGGGGAATTGCATTGACTGCTTTTTTAACACTGTTAATCATCTTTTTAGTATATGGGTTTGATAAGAAAACGCTTGCTGCGTCATCAGGTGCACTTTTGGGTGTACTTGTAACTTGTATTATAGGCTGTATTTTTACAGAGGCTTTTAAAATTCATGGAGCTGTCATGGCTTATTCGGAAAGTCTTCTATATGCTGGATATCAGAAGCTGAATCTTTCTCAAATTTATATGAGTGGTATTTTTATCGGAGCATCAGGTGCAATGATGGATTTGTCTGTTGACATTACATCAGCAGTTAATGAAGTAATTGAAAAAAAGCCAGATATTGGTTGGAAGGAAGCTGCTCGATCAGGCATGAACGTGGGAAGAGCTGCCATGGGAACTATGACAACAACACTTTTGCTGGCGTACTCAGGAGGATATATTGCATTGCTCATGACATTTATGGCGCAAGGCACACCAATTGACAATATTTTAAATTATAAATATGTAGCAGCAGAATTACTTGATACCATTGTGGGAAGCTTTGGACTAGTGACAGTGGCTCCATTTACAGCACTGACAAGCGCATGGCTTCTCACAAAAAAGAAAAAATAAATATTCTTTACTTTAAACTGTAAAAGTTTAAATCAACAGTTGACGTAACGTGCAGTATGGCTTATAATAAATCTATCTGTTGAGGTCGGGGGCAAGGCTTTTGCCCTCGATTGTCGTCATAGAGGGAATTTATTATAAGAAAGGGAAATGTTATGAAAAATCGAGAACGGCTTGGAAGCCGACTTGGCTTTATCATGCTGTCGGCTGGCTGTGCAATTGGCTGTGGCAATGTGTGGAAGTTTCCGTGGATGTGCGGACAAAATGGAGGCGGAGGTTTTATGCTGGTATATCTGGCGTGCCTTGTTTTATTAGGTCTTCCGGCAATTGTTATGGAGTTTGCAATAGGACGAGCATCGCAGGCAAGTCCAGTTTTTATGTATCGAAAGCTGGAAAAACCAGGCCACAAATGGGGAATCTTTGGCATTGTATGTCTGATTGGAAATATTGCACTGATGGCATTTTATACTGTTGTTACTGGATGGATTATCTATTATTTCGTTAAGTTCTTAACTGGACAAAATGATAGTTTTGGTTTTGAGGCTATGATAACTAATCCAGGTGTAAATGTTACATTCTTACTGGTTACAGTAGTTGCTGCATTCGCAATTTTAAGCTTTAATCTGCAGGGCGGTTTGGAGCGTGTAACAAAGTACATGATGGTATCACTATTAATTTTAATGATGGTACTTGCTATTCATGGTTTGACACTTTCAGGAGCAAAGGAAGGCTTAAAGTTTTATTTGGTTCCTGATTTTTCAAAAATTGATGGTTCAGTAGTCGTTAGTGCTATGAATCAGGCATTTTTCACGCTGTCAACAGGAATGGGCGGTATGGCAATATTTGGAAGCTATATCGGAAAGGATCGTTCTTTGATGGGCGAGTCTGTTCATGTAATTGTACTTGATACATTTGTAGCAGTTATCGCTGGTGTTATCATGTTCTGTGCATGCTTTACTTATGGACTTGAAGTTAATGCAGGACCAAGCCTTCTGTTTGATACAATGGCAACAGTATTCTCTCATATGCCGGGAGGACGCTGGTGGGGTGCGCTGTTCTTCTTGTTTATGGTATTTGCAGCTATGTCTACCGTGCTTGGCGTTTGCGAAAATATTCTTGCAATGGTTCGCGAGCTTACCGGATGGTCACGTCCAAAGGGATGCGTTGTCTGTGCTGCAGGAATCTTTGTACTTGCATTGACAACCGCACTTGGCTACAGCGTAATTAAATTCCAGCCATTTGCAGAGGGAACAGCATGGCTTGATTTATGGGATTTTATTGTATCTAACAATATCCTTCCGCTTGGATCGCTTGTACTGGCACTGTTTTGCTGCAACAAGTTTGGATGGGGCTGGGATAAGTTCATGGAAGAGGCTAATACAGGAAAGGGCCTTAAGATAAAGTCATGGATGAAGCCAATCTTCAAATATTTTGTTCCAGCAGCAATTTTGTTTATCTATATTTATGGAATGATTAATTTCCAGTGGAAATAAAAATAACACCTCGCATCGTATTTAATAGTACGGTGCGAGGTGCTTTTTTGTATGCGTAAGACGAAAAAGAAGAGTTTATCCAGCAGTAGTTAATACATACTTTGCGGTGTTTACGGCAGCATCCTTTCCAACTTCATTATATCCAGCCTGATAATAATGGAAAGAATCCTTCATCAGTCCGCGTGCTTTCATGGTTTCAAACAGGCGGCTTACGACGGTGATATCTTTTCTGTGTTCTGCAAATGAATACTGGGCGTTTCTAATCTCATCGTAGCAGATATCATCAGCAGTTCCATTATAAGCGCCAATTCCAATTAAAAAACAATGTTCAATTCCGACAGCCTTTAGCTTTTCATACATGTGCATAAATTGTTTTGTATATTCGTCAGCACTTGTATGGTGATCTCCGTCAGATTCTCCCTGACACCAAAGAAGATACTGATGGCGAAGGGTAATATTATGCTGTTCGCAGAATGTTTGCGCGCTTTTTAAACGTGTTATTGTATCTGTAAGATAGTCATCGTGATCCTGCCAGTTTGCGATGACAGAGCCGCCCTTGCTTGATGACAGGCCAAGAACTGGGACACCAGTATTCTGAAAATAGGTATTTACAAAAGAAGTGACAAGTGAGCCAGTCTTCATACCTGGCTCAAAAATACCAGTGGGATTATTTTCCAGAGCACCAAAAGGCTCTGCGATTGGATAAAGTCTGGTTGGATCAGAGATTGCGCGAAATTCAACACCAGCACCAGAAATTAAGTCAGGTGCACCTTCTGGAAATTGTGTACAGGCAATGCCGCGGCCAGCCATATTGGACTGTCCAGCGAATAAAAATAAATCATATGTTGTCATAAGTCCACCTTCTGTTATAGTATTTTTCAAGTGGAGTATAGCACTGAAAGTGCTGATACACAAGTGCAAAAAAATTGTGAAAGTCATTCACCTTCGGGTTAGATTTAATTTGGATGTGAATGGGGTTAAGAATAGTTACAAAAGATATAAAAGTGTGGTACTATAAGAGTGGTTTTGAGGATTTCACTTTAGAAAGGAAATATTATGCATACAAAGGAATCATTAAAAAAGCAGCTTGCAGCGATGGGACTTACAGGGGAAGAAACAATTTTAATTCATTCTTCTATGAAGGCAATCGGTGAAACACAAAAAGGAGCCGATACGGTGTTAGATGCTTTGATGGAGTTTTTTGAAAAGGGTTTATTGCTTCTTCCGACACATACATGGAAGACGATAAATGCAGACAATCCTGTTTTTGATGTGGATAATGAACCTGCATGTGTGGGGATTTTATCTAATTTATTTTTGAAACGTCCTGGTGTGATTCGCTCATTGCATCCGACTCACAGTATGGCAGGCTACGGAAAAGATGCTGCGTCATATTTGGTCGGTGAAGAAATGCGCAATACACCGTGTACACCAGGCGGCTGTTATGATCGTTTAAAAGATGTCGGAGGCAAAATTCTCTTAGTTGGGGTTGGTCATGAGCGAAATACATACATCCATAGTGTAGAGGAAGTGCTTAATGTGCCAAATAGACTGTCTGACATGCCAGTTCTTATGAAAATCGTGCAGCATGGAAAAAAGCCAGTTTCTGTCTATATGAGAAAGCACTATAACTCACAGCAGCCACATATTTCTGAGGATTTTGTCAAGCTAAATCGTGCATTTGATGAATGTGGAGCTGCAGTACATACGGTATTTGGATCAGCAGAGTGTATTTTATGCGATGCAAGACGTATTTTTGAAGTGACTCGCCATGTGCTGGCACCTGATCCAGAGTGTCTGGTGACAGGAGGAGAAATTACACCTGAACGATGGCAGGAGCTTATTAGATAAAAGATACAATAGAAAGCAGGTAAGATATGACAAAGATATTTGCACATAGAGGCGCAAGTGCATATGCGCCGGAAAATACAATGGAGGCCTTTGAGTTAGCAGCAAAACAGGGCGCAGACGGCATTGAGTTAGATGTTCATGTGACAAAGGATGGCGAAGTTGTGGTGACACATGATGAAAAGATTGATCGTGTCAGCAATGGAAGCGGTTTTATTAAGGACATGACGCTGCGCGAATTAAAGCGCCTGTCTTTTCATAATCACATGGAGTCTTATGTGGGAGTAGGTATTCCGACGCTTCGCGAGGTACTCGAATATGTCAGTACAACAAATATGGATGTAAATATAGAGTTAAAGACTGGAATTTACTGGTATCCGCAGATTGAAGAAAAGACAGCTTTTATTGTTCAGGAAACGGGAATGCATGACAGAGTGATTTATTCTTCCTTTAATCATCACAGTATTGCAAAGATTAAGGAGATTGACAGTACAGCAGAGACAGCATGGCTGTTTTCTGATGTAATTTTAAATGTTGAGCAGTATGCAAAGGCAAATGGTGTGGAGGGTCTTCATCCAGCTGTCTACCATATGTATATGTCTGATTTCATGAAAAGATGGAACGAGAGCGGCGAGAAGGTGCGCGTATGGACTGTAAATAATGAAAAGGATATGAAAAATTTTATTCAGCATGATTTAGAGGCAGTTATCACTAATTATCCTGATGTCGCATTACGAGTAAGAAGAGAGGTAACAGGATGCTAAGCAACAAAAAGCTTTTTTTATTTGATATTGACGGAACAGTGTGTCAGGGTGAGCGCTTGATCGACGGCACAATGCAGTTCCTTGAGGATATCCGTCAAAGCGGAGGTCAGTTTGTCTTTATAACAAACAATTCCACAAAGAGCATTCAGGACTATATTCTGAAGTTTCAGAAGCTCGGAATTAAGACCGATTACAGCAATTTTATCACAGCATCCTATGCAACAATTCATTATTTAAAGAAAAATTATGATGATAAGCTGATCTATGTGATGGGAACAAAATCATTGATCAGGGAGTTGAAAAAGAGCGGCATTCGTGTGACAACTGACTGTGAGGATCCAGAGATTGCATGTGTGCTTGTCGCATACGACAATGAGCTGACTTATGAAAAGCTGACAGATACATGCAAGATTCTTTCCACGAGAGATGTAGGCTATGTGGCAACAAATCCAGATCTTGTATGCCCAATTGAGTTTGGATTCGTGCCAGACTGCGGCGCGATGTGTCAGATGATTGAACATGCCGTAAAGAAAAAGCCGTATTTTATCGGAAAGCCAGAGCCAGGAATGGTTGATATGTCTGTTGCGCAGAATCATTTTACAAAGGATGAAACATTAGTAATTGGAGATCGTTTATATACCGACATTTTATCTGGCATCAATGCAGGTGTCGAGACAGCGCTTGTACTTACAGGAGAAGCCACAAGAAAAGATGCCGAAGAAAGCAGCTACAAGCCAGATTATATTTTCCCGACTGTGCGCGAACTTCACGAAGCGTGGAAGTGACCATGGTGACAGGGACGGTGGCTCAAAATGTGTCACTACTGGTTTAATATGTGTCCCTAATAAAAAGTCTGAAAGTTCAAGAAAAGAGCTTTCAGGCTTTTTTTTGTGTTTTTACTAGAATGCAGTCGAGTTGTTAGGAACAAAAGTTCGAATAAATATTGACATATTGATGAAAATGCGGTATAACAGATAGAGAACAAATGTTCAGGGCGATTAATGCGAAAAGAAGTTATGTCAAAAAAGACAAAAATGTTATTATGGGACAAGCGTACAAATGAGAAAGGAGGTGTAGAGCATGATTAATGTACACAGCGAAGAGTACATATTGGGGCAAAATATAAGAAATTGTAGAATGAAAAAGAAATGGACACAAAAGCAGTTAGCGATTGCTGTGGATGTTGATCGTGCTGATATCTCAAGGTATGAAAATGGAACAAAAGGTGCAATGAACTTTAAAAAGTTAAAAATTTTTGCAGAAGCACTTGATGTAACAATAGATGATTTGCTTGATAAGGAAAATTTAAAAAGAGGAGCTTCAATACAAAAGAAATATGATCAATTAAATCCTGTACATCAAAATATAATAAACGAAACAATCGATGCATATTTGTGTAAAGAAAATAAAGGTACGATAATAAGTTGAAATGCCATTTAGCCCTTAAAGCTGAATGGCATTTTTTATTTGACAAAAAAGTGTGGTAAATTCGCCACATAGATGTGGCATATATGCCGCCAAAAGAATGCGTATATTTTGTTATGATAAGATCAGTTCAAAAAACAAAATTATTTTTTAGCCTGATTCTAGAGAAGGCGAAGGATACCATAGCAAAGCCTACAGAATAATGATTGATCAATTGATTCTGTAGGAATGTGTATGGGATTACTGAGTCTGCCTCTGGAATTTTTTTGCCATTTGCTAAAATTGGGCAGATATCATGTCTCTTATGTACATAGTTTATTTTAATGCGCTGTTGGTATTCTTCTCTTTCTGAATTAAGGGGAAAGGAAAAAATGGAGAATATCATTGCACAAAATGAACATGTTACGCTGAGGGAGTTAAGAACGCAGATAAGTGCCACATCAGAAGGCAGACTGCCTACATTTAAGCAACTTATGGAAATGAAATCTGCTGTAGTGGCTCAAAAGGTTGTGAATACAGCATTGTTGACAGTCTATCAGAATGGATATGCAGTCTATGAAGCAGATGGTGCGCGAACTGTTATGGCAGTGGATCGCTGCAAAGAATATACATATGACTTTGACAATGGGACTCGAATTACTATTCAACAGGAACTACTGGAGAACGAAGAGTGGAGTATTAGACTTTTAATGGAAGGCGAAATGCGGCTTGAACACAATCACAATAAAACTTTTGATAAATTCGAATGCGTATCGTTGGAGTGTGACGGTTCAGATTGGTCTGCAGCAGCAGGTGTGGATTTTTTGCAGGAGGATAATGAGGTGGTATTAGCAGAAATAGAACTTTGCAGGTTGTATGAGGCTATGGACAAGCTGACAAAACGTCAAATGGAAGTCATCCGACTTTATTTTTATAAGGGAATGAGCCAACACGCAATTGCACAAAAATTGGGGATTGGTCGGAGAGCAGTTGGAAACTGTATTGAAGGGGCCTTGAAAAAAATTAAAAAAATTTTTCAAAAAAGTACCTCCCAAGCTGCTTAAAACGGTGTGCTTTATGAGAGAACAAATTTCTCAAATAAATGAAGGAGGTACAAACCTATGAATGCGGTAAGTAGACTTACGGCAAAAGAATTAAATCTGGCAGCGAGAACTGTGTTTGCGGAAGCAGCGACAGAAGGATTGAACGGCCAGATGGCTGTGGCACAGACGATGTATGATCAACTGCACCACAACATTATCGGAGCAGATGGTTCAGGCTTTGGAAAAACACTCGAAGAGGTTATTAAAAATGCCTATACCACACCAACCAATCAGGATATCCGGGGAAGCAGCTGCTTAGAGGCGGTGATTCGTGTATTTCTTGAGGGACAGAGGATTTTTACAGATCATTACGTGTATTTCTTTATGTCTGACAGAGGAAGCAGCTACTGGAGAAATTACTGGGATACCCACTACGTAAACATGGGAAAGCTCAAAAATCATACCTTTTGGGGAGTGGCAATTCCAGATGATGAGAAAACACAGCCGTTTGCCCGCTATGTGGCATCAGTGGATGATCCAGACGGATGGACATTTGTGTATGAAGAAGCCGGAAGTGACAAGGAACTTTTAGAAAGCTATCCTCGTCTGAATAATGGAAATCTTGTGGAAGTGCTTGGTACACAAAAGGGAAGTGATGGAGCAGTCTGGAACATGATTTCCATTGCAGGAGCATATGCCGGATATGTCAGAGCGGATCACCTAAGGAGAAAGTAGGTGCATCATGCTTGAGACATTGATTTTATGCATGGCACTGGATTATCTGACGGGGATGATGGCGGCAGGCATCTTTCACAAGAGCAAAAAATCTGCACAGGGAGGTCTGGAAAGCAGGAGCGGCTGGAAGGGACTTTGCAGAAAAGGAATCTCATTACTGATTGTGCTTGTGGCCTACCGTCTTGATTTGATTGCAGGGACAGATTTTATCTGTAATGCAGTGATGGCTGCGTATTTAGTGAATGAGTTGTTATCTATTACAGAAAATCTCGGATTAATGGGAGTGCCGGTGCCAAAGGTTTTAACTAGTGCGATTGATCTTCTCAGACAGAAGAGTGAAGCACAGGAAACAAACAAGATGCAGAGAGCCAAAGGGGAATTGGTCGAAGCAGGGGAAAAAGAACAGAAACATCAAGAAAGAGAATATCAAAAAAGAGAGGAAAAAGAATTATGAATGGAGTAAATGAAACAAACAAAACAAATACGTCTAATGAGCTGTTTACAGCTGATAAAATCGAAGCTGTAAAGCAGGAAGGACGAAGTCTGGTGCGTGAATGCATCAAGGAAAGAAGCCGTTTTTCTCGTGTATTTGAGACAAAGAATGGAGAAAAAGCAGCAGTTATATATCCGAAGGCAGTACATTTCAAAAAGGATGATGCATGGGAAGCAATCGACAATACACTTGTGCTTTCTAAAGATCAGCTAGCATATGAGAATGCACAGGGCAGAATGAAGGTAAGAATTGCGAGAATGCCGAAGCAAACTGATCATAAGAAAAAAATGATGCTGTTTAATCTGGAAGAGAAGCAGAATGCGAGAAGTGCTCAGCAGGATCAGACAGAAGAGAAGTCTGGAATCATCGAGCTTGCCAGTGTTGAGAAAGATGGATTTACGATTTCCTGGGGACTGAAAACACAGAAAGAAAAAATGCAGGAAGAAAAGCCTGCTATGCTTTCACAGATGAATGAGCCAGAAGTGGCAGTAGTTCCAGTCGAATTTAAACTAAATTCGATTCACACACAGACAGCAGAAGAAAAACTTCTGAAGCTTTCCAAGCTGTCATCTGCAGGATATTTTAGAGAGATTCTTCCGGGGATGGATATTAGATATCGTCTGGAGTCTGAAGTAATGAAGGAAGAGATCATTCTGAAAAAGAAAGAGGCTGCGGCGGAAACAATCACATTTGTGATGAAACATCCGGGACTTTCAATGCATGTGCTTGCAGATGGCAGTGTGGCTATGTGCAAGACGCAGAGAGAATGTGCAGAGGATTTCCATGAGAATGCTGAAAATTTAAGTGAAAATGCCGTATTCTTCTTAGATGCTCCGATTTTATTTGATAAAAATGGGGAAGTCGTAAAGGCTGCTTATCAGATTGAAAAAGGACAGGGAATTTCTGAAATTACAATCAGAATGGATTTATCATGGCTTCTGGATGAAAACAGAGCCTATCCGATCACGGTTGATCCGACGGTTCGCATTGAGAAGAAACAGACAACCATTGATGATGCTTTTGTGCGTTCAAAAGATCCAAACAGCAGCTATGGCTATAACTTTAGTGAGCTGGAGGTCGGAAGAAACAGACCGTATCAGGTTTGCCGTACCTTTTTAAAGTTTAATACACTTCCGAAGTTAGAAAAGGGAGCGGTAATCACTGATGCCAGATTGAACTTATATCAGTATCAGTTTTCAGCAGATGACGGAAAGGGCTTTCGCGTCAGTGCTCACGAGGTAACAGGTGCATGGAGCCAGCGTACTCTAACATGGAACAATCAGCCTTCCTTTAAGATGGAAGCACTAGACTATCTGACACTGGAAAATACAAATAAAATGGCAGTTCCGAAGACCTTCGATGTGACAAAGCTGATTCGTGGCTGGTACAACAATCCGTCTTCCAACCATGGAATTGCATTAAAAGCCGTAAATGAGAATGTATATGCAACGGCTACGCTGGTATCCTCGGATATGCCGGTGAATAAATACGGTCTGACCGCGGACTGTTATCCGATTGGAATTGTCTATTATCGAAGCACAAAGGGACTTGAAGAGTATTACAGCTATCATGAGCAGGAATTAGGTCGTACTGGAACCGGATATGTGAACCGGTACAATGGAAATCTTGTTTTTCTTCATGAAGATGAGGGAACCAGTGGTATTTTAATGCCTGTCATTGTCAGCCATGTTTATAATCTTTCTGATTGTGGAACACAGAGCCGATTTGGAAAAGGATTTCGTCTGAGTTTGATGCAAGAATTAAAGGAGTCAGGAAATGCCGATTTCCCGTATGTGTTAACCGATGCAGATGGAACAAATCATTACTTCTATAAGGATACATCCGATTCCAATAAATTAAAGGATGAGGACGGACTTGGACTTGTGATTACGCAAACTTCCAGCAGTGAGTATGATTCCTATCGCATTATGAAGGATAAGGATGAGGTACAGTACATTTTTGGTCAGGACGGATATCTGCGTCAGATCAAAGATACCTATGGAAATGCAATAAAGTGCCAGTATGGGCCAAACAGTGCAGGAAATTATATTCAGTATGCAGAAGATCCGACAGGTGCAAGAGTTGTATTTAATTACAACAGCGATCTGACAAAGCTTGTCAGCATTACGGCAAATAAGAGAAACACATCATTCGCATATGATGCAGCTGGACATCTGACAAAAATTACCTACCCGGATGGAAAGAGCAGTACATTTGGTTACAATGGAGATCAGTTAATTTGGGCGCAGAACCCGGACAAGAGAAGAATCACCTATGGATACCGTACTGACTGTGGTGTGGAGCGTATCGCCAAAATTGGTGAAGGGTATACAGATACAGCAGGAACCTTCCATAAGGGAACTGAGATTGAAGTAACCTATCCAGAGCTTGGAACCACTGTTTTCACAGAACCAGGATTAGATGGAGAACTGTCATCAATAGCAGATAATCATGTGTATACATGGAAATTCAATCGATATGGCTCTCCGGTTGAGATTTCCGACAATGCAGGGCGTGTTAACACCTTTAGTCTCTATGAAGACGGAGCAAAACGTCATAAGCTGAGACAGTCAGCAGTGACCGGAAAACTGGTGACCAATCTGTTAAAGAATACTGGTTTTGATGCAATGGGTGAATTTGAGGATCCATGTTGAAATGCGAGTCGTCTGACAGATACTTCCCAGTGGGGTGTTGGACGAGTTAGCGATAAAGGCTATTTTGCAGATACATCCATCATTGTAGTAAAAACGGTAGCCCAAAGCTACGCATCTGTCATTCAACAGATTTATCTGGCTGCAGGAACTTATACACTTTCTGCTTATGTATCGGTAAAAGATGTGGCAACTGTATCCGGTACAGTACCTAGTGGAGCAGGACTTGCCGTTCGTTTTGCAGATCGTTCAATGGCATATTCACCAGAATTTTTGACGGGAACTTCTGATGAGGAGATTGACAGGGGATGGAAGCGAATCAGCCAGACATTTACTGTAAATAGCGCACAGGTTGTCACAATCTATGGTGGAATTTTCAACACAACAGGTACGGCATGGTTTGACTGTTTCCAGCTGGAGACAGGAGATTGCATGAGTGATTTTAACATGGTGAATAATGGCCGCTTTGCAAGAAACAGCACTAACGGTGTAAATGATTGGAATCATGTAAATCTTGTGGCTGCCGATACAACCGTGATGGATAACGAGAAGGGAAGTTGTCTTAAAATTACCGGAGAGCCTGACAAAGAAAAGCGCGTGCTTCAGGGAATCTATGCGAAAGGCGGCGAAGGTGACGTATTCCGTTTCGGTTGTTTTGCCAAGGCAGAAGCCATTCCGGGAAAGACGTTTCGTATTGCAGCAGCAGTCATCTATGCCGACGGAACCCATAAGTGGGAAAATGTGGATTTTGATCCATATCGAAGCGACTGGCAGTATGCTTCCGGTGTTGTATCAACCGATGATGAGGATTCCGTAACCCATAAGCAGTATACAGCGATTCATCTTTACATTATGTATGACAATCAGATGAATCCGGGATATTTTACAGATGTCCAGTTCATAAAAGATGACAGCTGGAGTTATACTTACGACAGCAAGGGAAACTTAAACACAGCCAAAAAGACAAGAGAAAACAATGCCTTCCAGCATAACAGTAAGGATCAGATCAGCCGTATGTCAGCGATGGACGGCACTGCCTACGATATTTATTACAATGCGCAGAGAATGCCGCTGTATGCAAAGAGTGCCGAGGGTCAGAGAAGCTATTTCTGGTACAACAAAAAGGGACAGCCGACATCCATGTCAATTGAGGCGGATAAAAATTCAGCAGCGGTAACAGTTGGAAGAGTGTACTATATTCGTCAACAGCGTTCTGGAAAATATATCGACACTCAGGAGGGTGATAAGACCTATTCCAATATCCAGCAGTATACCTTCAACGGGTCGGATGATCAGAAGTGGAAGGTAGAGGATGCCGGAGAGGGATATGTCAAGTTTGTATCCCAGTCAGGAACGAAATCAAAGCTGCTGGATGTTGTGAATGGATGGAGTGCAGATGGAACCAATATTCAGTTGTATCCAGATCACGGCCATGATGCACAGAAGTTTAAGTTAAAGCCGGTAGCAGGAGGCGGCTATCAGCTGCTTGCGAAGTGCAGCAAGGACGAAAAGTGTGTGATGGTATCGGCAGGAAGCACACCAAGTGATGTATTTGCAATTCGTGCCAATATCGAGCTTGGAACTGCAGGATCGGACAGTGAGCCGAGAAGTATCTGGTATTTTGAACCGGCTGACGAGGGTGCGGTCAGTGCGAAACCGACAGATGGTATGCTTTGTCGTATTCGTGCTCGTCATTCTGGTCAGTATGTGCGGGCAGCAGGTGGTTCCATGAGAATTGGAGATGGTTTACAGCAGACCTATAGCTCCTTCTGGCCGGCTGAGGAATTCCTTTTGACGAAGGCTGAAAACACAAACGGAACCGACTGGTATTATTTAAGAACTGTATATAATCCCTCTCTTTATCTGGATATCTGTAGTAAGGGGTCTGATGGCTATGACCGCCCGACTCTTCAGGAAAAAAGTGACGCAGACAGTCAGAAGTTCTGCTTTAAGAAACTTCGAACAGGCTATGTCATCGAGAACAAGTTGGGTTATCAGTTTGATGTAAAATTGGGAGATTATGCAAATCTGGCAGCAGTTATTGCAACAGGAACCCCTTCCAGTGTGGCATTTTCCGATATTCAGGACAATAAGGTTTTTGTATTGGAGAAGCTAGAGAAGCGAATTCATTCCTATATGAGTTATACCAGTGATTTTCGAAATGTAGCAAGTGTCACTGATGCCAGACAGAAAACAGTTTCCTATGCATATGACAGTGATAACCGTCTTCTGACAAAGATGACCGATTCCAACAATCATAGTACACAGTATCATTACGAGGCATCAACAGATCGCTTAACAGGCGTAAGTGCAACTGCATCCGGGCAGACAAGGGATGTTTCCTATACATATGATGAGGGAGACCGAATTAAGAGTATCAAGCATGGTGGAACCACTTACGCATTTGAGTATGATGGATTTGGAAACCAGACAATGGTAAAGGCGGGCGACAAGACTCTTGAAAGTTACCGCTATGCACCAAACAATGGTCCACTCAAGACAGTTACCTATGGAAATGGCGATACGCAAGAAATTCTGTATGACAAAGAGGAGCGTATCAAGTCCAGACGTTGGAATGGTCAGAGTACCGACACCGTGCGCTATGAATATGATGCCTATGGCAGTCTGGAAAAGGAAACCGATCTAGTAAATGGACGAATTGACAAAGATCAGTATGACATGACCGGAAGACTCGTACAGAGTACTACATTGGAAAAGAATACCGGGGCATCAGGTGAGCCAACCGTGGCAAACACTCATACAGTGCAGTCACTTGAGATTGGTTATGACAGTTATAATCGCGTAAATCGACTGGTGCAGAGTCTGGAGGGATCAAAGACAAAGACTGGACTGGTGTATGGAGATGCATCAAAGACACAGCGACCGGGATTATCTTATGGACTTACTGTCGATGGAAAACAAAGACAAAGTCTGGCTTATGATGCGATGGCACGATGCACAAAGGAAACTATGACACTTCCGGGTGGACAGAAGCGAGAAAACTGCTTTACTTATGGAACCCTTCGTCATCTGACCGACACGGACAGTCTTCTTTCTGCGATGTCAAATGGAACCGAAAGCTGGAGCTACGAGTATGACAATGTGGGAAACATCACAAAGATTACATCTGGTACGAAGGTCATCACCTATCAGTAT
>OGDN01000372.1_pt1 | contig 94642 bp, 77 predicted proteins | sample 1570271 | NCBI WGS metagenome assembly OGDN01 (sample SAMEA4384481, study PRJEB24528) | human gut metagenome | reverse complement strand
TCAACGACAAGCACATCGAGGTCATCGCGCGCCAGATGCTGCGCAAGGTGGCCGTGCTTGATGCCGGCGACTCCGACTTCCTGCCGGGCCGTCAGGTGAACCGCTTCGAGTTCGAGAAGGTGGCCAACGAGCTGATCGCCGAGGGCAAGGAGCCGCCGGTGGGCCAGCCGCTGCTGCTCGGCATCACCAAGGCGTCGCTGGCAACGGATTCGTGGCTGTCCGCCGCGTCGTTCCAGGAGACCACCAAGGTGCTCACCGACGCCGCCATCGAGGGCAAGACCGATCACTTGGCCAGCCTGAAGGAGAACGTCATCATCGGCAAGCCCATTCCCGCCGGCACGGGTCTGCGTCGCTACCGCGATGTGGGTCTCACCTACAAGGGCCGTCCGGTGGAGAAGGTCACCGGGGACGCGCTGCCCGACTTCGCGCCGGATGCGCTGCGCGAGATCGAGGATCTGCTGCCCCAGCCTCAGGATTGGTCGCTCGACAGCGACGGCTACTTCAACTCCTCGGGCTCGTTCGGTGGCTACTACAGCGCTCTTTCGGGGCACCGCGGCCACAACCTGTCCGACGAGGACGCGCGCCTGTACATCTACGACGATCTGGGCGTGTCCCAGCGCTGGGCGAACAAGTTCTCCGAGGCGGGCATCGAGACCGTGGCCGACCTGCTGGGTCATACCGAGGAGGATCTGCTGCGCATCGAGGGCATCGGCGTGAAGGCCATCGAGGAGCTGAAGGAGGGCTTGGCGGCCCGCGACCTCATGCACGTCATCGAGGACGACCTGGCGGCTTCCTCCGACGACATGAGCCAGCTCTTGGACATGGTGTTCTCGCCTGACGACACCATCCTCATCGGCGGCGACGAGCCCCCGACGTTCAACACCGACGGCGAGGAGATGCTCGGCGAGGCGCTGCCTCCGCGCTCCTACCAGCGCAACCTTGAAGAGCTGGACGCGCTGCTCGGTAACATGGGCGGCTTGAGCTCCCTCGGCTTCGGCTTCACCAGTGCCGAGGACGAAGCGGCTTCCAACCAGGCCATGGAAGACGGCGAGGAGTAAATTGGTTTCGCCTGTCCTTGCGAAGCATCACTGACTTCCTTGGACGAACTCGGGAGTTTTCTATTGGGGCGACCTTCGGGCCGCCCCTTTTTTGTGTTTGCTGTTCCCGCGGGGCGCCAAATGGCCAAAAAGTAGCTGCCAGCTGGCAGCTAGGTACCTGTTTTTGACCATGGAGGCTATAGCGACGAAATCAGGCTGGCTGCTCGGAAAATATTCCCAGGTCAGTGCGTCGACGAATATTGGTACAAAGCAAGCCGCCTTTTCGGTTTGCAGCTAACGACCGATAATTGACCAAAACGTCGCTTCAAGCTCTTCGAACTTGCAGCTGGCATTCGGAATTTGGCCATTGAGCGCAGCTTTCCCTTGCGCGCGGCTACTCGCTGTCGACCAGGGTGCCGCCTTTGCCATGGTTGAGGATGATCTTGCGGGCGCGGGTGTAAGCGTCCAGGGCCGGCCGCACGCGTTCGTAGTTGTCCTTCTTGTAGATGGCGTACAGCCGGAAGGCCGCATCGTCGTCGGTTACGGGGAGCACCGTCATGCGGGAGAAATCCGACAGGTAGCGCAGCTGGGGCATGGATGCCTGCAGGATCATGACGTCTTCCACGCCCAGCGGAATAGCGCAGTAGTTCATGTAGGTGCGCCCGAGTACCGCCCGGGTGCGGGGCGTGTAGCCGTGCTCTTGGCAGACGCGTTCGATGTTGGTCCAGCCCGACAAGGAATAGCCGTCGGCGAATTTCACGAAGCGGTAGCTGCGCAGATCGTCCATGGTCACCGACTTCATAGAGGCCAGGGGGCTGTCCATAGAGACCATGGCAACGAAGGGCGAACGAATGAGCGGAATGTAGGCAAGTCCCAAATTATCGAGCTTGTCCAGTTCGGCATAGGCCAGCAAGATGTCGGCATCGCCTTCCACCAATTGCTCCAGGTAGTTCGTATCGTTCAGGCTGTTGTAGCTGGCAGGAGCCTCGCCCTCGATGCCGAGCACGGCGGCGGCTGCGCTCCCTATGACTCCTGGGACGACTTCGTGGCCGCCTACCAGGAGCACGGCACCTGGAACATGAAGGAAGTGTTCCCGGACGACTGGGGCTCCTACCGCCGCTACGAGATCGGCCAGGCCTACCGCAAGGCGCCGCATCAGCAGCCGACGAAGCTGGACATCAACATTCCCGGCTTCCCCACGCCGACCATGAAGCACGAGCTGTGGGCCACCACCATCGAGTCCCACTTCCCTGAGGGCTCCGACGGCCCCGAGGTGACGCCGGGCTTCCACACCGAGGCTCTGCCCTACTACGTGGAGGGCATCCACTCCCGGGTGCGCGACGCGGAAACCTACGAGGAGTACCCGATCCTCTGCATCACCGGCCGTCGCATCCCCGTGTACTTCCACAGCGAGCATCGCCAGCTGCCGTGGTGCCGCGAGCTGTGGCCGGTGCCCCGCATGGAGATCAACCCTGAGACGGCCGCCGAGCTCGGTCTGGAGCAGGGCGATTGGGCCTGGATCGAGAGCCCCTGGGGCAAGGTGCGCCAGACCGTGGACCTCTACTACGGCATCGCGCCCGGCACCATTAACTGCGAGCACCAGTGGTGGTACCCGGAGCTGGCCCAGGCCGACAAGGGCTTCAAACTGTCCTGCATCAACTGCATCGTCGACCGCACGGCCCAGGACAAGTACAACGGCTCGTCCACGGTGCGCGGCTATCCGGTGAAGGTGTACAAGGCCACGCCCGAGAACAGCCCCTTCGGCAACCCCGTGCCCTGCGGCAACGACGGCACCGAGATCATCCACGACTCGTCCGATCCGCGCCTGAAGCTGTGGGCCATCGGCGCCGAGGGCATTCACCCCGACAAGTTCGACGCGTAAGAGAAAGGAGTGGGAGAAATGACACAGCTTGCTATTTGCACCGACCTCGACCGGTGTGTGGGATGCCTCGCTTGCAGCGTGTCCTGCAAAGTGGTCAACGGCGTGCCCATCGGCAACTTCTGGAACAAGACCCTGCGCGTGGGCCCCACCCCCAAGGAGGGCGGCTCCGGTCAGTACCCGGATGTCGAAACCTACTTTTTGAACGTGCAGTGCCAGCACTGCGAGAACCCCCAGTGCGTGTCGGTGTGTCCCACCGAGGCGTCGCACAAGCTGCCCGACGGCACCATTCAGATTGACAAGTCGAAGTGCATCGGCTGCCAGTTCTGCGTCATGAGCTGCCCCTACGGCGTGCGCTACCTCAACGAGGAGGAGGGCGTCGTGGAGAAGTGCACGCTGTGCCAGCAGCGCACGGCTCAGGGCGAGCTGCCCCAGTGCGTGAGCCAGTGCTGCGGCATGGCCCGCTGGTACGGCGATGCCGAGCAGGGTATCGAGTCCTTCGAGGGCCCGCGCGGCGAGCGGTTGGGCGACTTCGTGAACGACTTCACCGAGGATCAGGTGTACAAGCTCACCGACGTGGGCAACGGACCGAGCATGTTCTACATCATGCGCAATATCAAGTGGCAGGGGGTCGAGTAGCCCATGGAGATTCAAATCCCGCTCGTTATCTTCACGAGCTTTCTGGCCTGGGCCGCAGGTATCTTCGGCACCCAGTGCATTCTCGCGCTGCAGAAGCGCGGTGGTGCGGTGCAGCTGCCGGCGCTCATTTGCTCGGCCGCGGTGCTCGTGGTGGGCGGCATCGCCGTCGTGTTCCATCTGACCCATCCGTTCAACCTGCTCAATGGGTTCGGGCATATCACTTCGGGTATCACCCAGGAGCTCATCGCCATTGTGCTTCTGGCGGTGGCTATGGTGCTGTTCTTCCTGATGCTGCGCCGCTCCGAGGACAACACGGTGCCGCAGTGGCTCGCCGTGGTGGGTATCGTGCTCGTGCTCGTGCTCATCGTGGCCATGGGCCACAGCTACATGATGCCGTCGCTGCCCGCTTGGGACACGGTGCTGCAGCTGCTGTCGCTGCTCGGCGGCGCCTGCGTCATGGGCCCGGCCACCGTGGCCTTCATCGGCGCCGCGCGTGGCATTGAAATCGAGGGTATCGGGCTTCTCGCGGTCATCGGCGCAGCGGTAAACGCCGTGCTCTCGGCGGCCTACATGTTCGCCATGGAGGCCTCGAGCGCCACCTTCCAGTCCTTCCAGTACTACTTCGATCCGACGCACCCGAACGTGGCTATGGCCAACCCGGCCAATGTGTCGCTGTTCACGGGCGACTCGCTGGCGGCCCTTGTGGTGGCGGTCATCGCCCTGGTGGTCGCCCTCGTCGGCGCGCTTTTGGGCAAGAAGCAGGGAGCGTGGAAGGTGTGGGGCGCGGTGGTCGCCATCGCCGGTTTGGTGTGTGCCGTGGCTTTGCGCATCATGATGTACACCATGGGCGAGACCCTGTTCATGCTGTACTAGCGGGCTTCGGGGAGGCCGCGTGCGCGTGCGCCTCCCCGCCCTTCGAGAAATGAGACAAGGAGGTTCTCATGCGAGGAATATACAAGCGGGCTGGCCTGGCGCTTGCCGCCGGAGCGCTCGCACTTGGCCTCGCCGGATGCGCTACGGAAAGCGCGCCGGTGAGCGACCCTTCCAAGGGCGACAACACCCAACTGGCCTATACCGGTGCCGAGTCCGCCGACGAGCAGAGCTTCGATACGGTCACTTTCGGCAGCTACCAGGGTCAGGACATCACGTGGCTTGCGCTTGCCGAGGAGAACGGCAAGACGCTGCTCATCAGCGAGTCGGTGCTGGATGCCGTGCCCTACGACAACACGGCCGAGCCGTACCAGTGGTCGGTGCAGTCGCCGCGCCCCCAGAAGGACGTGGAATGGGCGACGAGCTCGATTCGCACGTGGCTGAACGGCGAGTTTTTGAATGCGGCCTTCAGCGCCGATGAGAAGGGCGCCATCGCTGCCACGACGCTCGCCGATACGAAGAACAACGTGTCCCATACGGCGGCCACGGCGGCGGACCCTTCGGTGCATGCGGCCGAAGAGACGACTGACCAGGTCTTCCTGCTGAGCCTGGCCGAGGCGAAGCAGTACTTCGCCAACAACGCGGCTCGCGTGGCCCATCCCACCGACTATGCCGTGAAGCAGGGCGTCTACGTGGGCGTGGCGAGCAACGACGAGCAGCCCGACGGCGCGGCGGCCTGGTGGCTGCGCTCCAACGGCTACTACGCCGGCTACGCCTCGGTGGTGACCGACGACGGCTACGTGCACGGCGACGGCTACCGCATGGCCGGCGAGCTGCACGACGGCTTCGACGACCACGGAAGCGAGCTTAAGAGCACGCTCGGCGGCAACATTGGCGTGCGTCCCGCCATCTGGGTGGAGACGAGCGCGCTTTCCTAGAAGCGCCGGGAATGGGGGCGGCTGGTTGATCGGTCGCTCCCATTCCTGTTGATAAGTCCGAGAGAGGAGGATGAGCATGGCTGGTGGAAATCCGTTGACGCGGCGGACGTTGTGTATTGGCGTGGGCGCTACCGTGGCCATGGCCGGGCTGGGGGCGCTGCGCTATGTGGGCAGCGAGCCGCTCGTGCGACCGCCGGGAGGACAGGACGAGGAGAACCTGGTGTCCCGCTGCGTGCACTGCTACCGCTGCATCGAGGCGTGCCCCGAGAAGGTGATCGTGGCTGCCTCTCTTGATGCGGGCGTGCTGAATATGCGCACGCCGCGCATGGAGTTCTCCGACTGCTACCCTGGTCAGCTGGACGATTTCCGCTACTGTGATTTCTGCGCCGAGCGCAACGGAGGCGTGCCCCTCTGCGCGGCTGTGTGCCCTTCCGGGGCTTTGCAGCTGCCGGTCGATTACGCACCCGAAACCGAGGTCATTGGCGTGGCGGTGCTGAATACCGAAACGTGCATCGCCTACCGCAGCAGCTTCTGCGCTTTCTGCCACGACGTGTGCATCCAGGTGCGTGGCGAGGAGAATGCGGCCATCTACTACCAGAACGCCGATGCGGCGGATGCCCTGGACACGCGGCTGCCCGTGGTGGATGCCGAGAAGTGCAACGGTTGCGGCGCCTGCGAGGCCGTGTGCGTGTCGGCCCAGGCCGGCTCCACCATGAACGCCTCGGAGCGTGCCATTGTCGTGAAGCCGCTGGAAGGGTAGGGGGTCGTCATGAAGTTCAAGAATGCGCGCACTGCGGTGGCCGCTGTGGCTTTTGCGGCGCTGGCCGTCTGCCTTATTGCCGGCGTGGCCACGGGAACCTGGTGCGGATTCGGGGCGAACGACATCGCGGTTCTGTGCCCGGTGGGCGCGCTGCTATCCATGGTGGCGGCCAAGACCCTCATCCCGCGTGCGGTGCTGAGCATCGTGGTGGCCATCGCCCTCGTGCTGCTTTTGGGCCGCCTGTTCTGCGGCTGGATCTGCCCCGTGACCCTGTGGCGCCGAGTGAAGGAGTTCTTCAAGCCCGTGAAAACGCGCGAGCAGGAGGCGGAGGCCCTCTCTCAAGCGAACCAGGCCCTCGCCGCCGAGGAGATCGCAGCGCTGAAAGAGGCGTCGGCGACTCACGACTGCGCCGCCTGCGGAGCCTGCCACGCCAAGCGCAACGCGCCTTTCGACTCGCGCCATGCGGTGCTCGGCGGTGCGCTGCTGACGACGGCTGTGTTCGGGTTCCCCGTGTTCTGCCTCGTGTGCCCCGTGGGCCTCACTTTCGCAGCGGTGGCCTTGCTGGTGAGCCTGTTCGGCGCGGGCGACTTGAATTGGTCGCTTCTGTTCGTGCCGGCCATGCTTGTCATTGAGCTGGTATTCTTGCGCAAATGGTGCGGCCGGTTCTGCCCCATCTCGGCGTTCATGAGCCTCATCTCCCGCTTCAGCCGCACGGGCATGCCGGTCATCGACAACGAGCGCTGCCTGGAGACGGCCAAGGGTACGGCCTGCAGCCGCTGCGCCACGGCCTGCACCTTCGACGTGAACCTGCGTCACCCCGACTTGGGCGAGCTGCCCCTGCACGACTGCGCCCGCTGCGGCGACTGCATCGACGCCTGCCCCACGAGTGCCATCTCCTTCCGCGTCGTCAGCGGCAAGCCCGTTCCCTTCGCCGATGCCCTCTCCACGGTGCGCTCCGGTGGCAAGGCGAAAACGTCTGCCGCACCGGCTTTGGACGATTTGGAACCCGAAGAAGCGTAAGGGCGCTTTCGCCTGCGGGCATCTTCTCCGAGCGATCGTACCGGTCGATCCCGTAGGGGCAGACCTTGGTCTGCCCTCCAAAGACGGCATCATGCCCGAGACCTAGGGGCGACCAAGTTCGCCCCCTGCGAGGAGCGCGCATAGGGTATTTTCAAAACCTGTGATTTTTATCAGGGGCGGCTTTCGGGCCGCCCTTGCTTTTGCAGGCGGGTATCATAGAACGAAACATCATGGTGGCTGGTCGAGAGAAAGTGCTGCATTCAATGGTCAACAAGACGTTCATCCCCGAAGGCGAGGCGGCCCCGGCCTCGCAGATTGGCGCGACGTTGGAGGCGCTCGCTGCCACTATCGCCGCGCGTCGCGACGCCGATGAGGCGAGCTACACCTACCGGCTTCTGACTGGCAACGTCGACGGCGTGCTGAAGAAGGTCATGGAAGAGTCCGGGGAGGTGGCTCTGGCCGCCAAGGACGTAGAGGGCTGGGCGACGTCCTCGCTCGCGGCGGCTGTGGCGTTGGAGGCGACTGAGGCTGGCGGGACGACTACCGGTGCGGAGACGGCTGACGGCGGCGCCGACTTCCCCCTTTCCGTCCAGCTGCCCCCGGAGTACGGCGAGGCGGTCGATCATCTGCGCTACGAGGCCGCCGATGTGGTGTATCATCTTCTCGTCGTGCTGGAGCGCTACGGCATCACGCTCGACGAGTTTGCTGCCGAGCTGAACAATCGCATGACCGAAGGAGAGCGGCCGCACGGCGCCGTTCGCTTGCACGACGAGTTCGTACGACGCGGAAAGTAGCGTTCAGCTGCAGGTCTTGTGCGGGGAAGAGACGGGAATCTCGCGGCAGCCTGAGCGAGCGAAACGGTATGAAGAACTTCGGGGGAGCCCCCGAGTTGAAGGAAAGAAGGATTTCATGGCCCGACTGTTTGGAACTGATGGCGTGCGCGGTATCGCAAATGTGGAGCTGACCTGCGAGATGGCCTATCGTCTCGGCCAGGCCGCCGCCATCTATCTCGGCAAGACTATCGTTGTGGGTCGCGACACGCGCCGCTCCGGCGACATGCTGGGCGCCGCCCTTTCCGCGGGCATCATGAGTGCCGGTGGTACCGTGCTCGAGGCAGGCATCATCCCCACGCCGGGCGTGGCCCTGCTCGTGCGCGAAATGCGCGCGGCGGGCGGCGCGGTCATCTCCGCCTCTCACAATCCGCCGGAGTACAACGGCATCAAGTTCTTCGACGCCCAGGGTTTCAAGCTGCCCGACGCCGTGGAAGACGAGATCGAGGCCTTCATCGTCAACGGTGGATTGGAAGGCGAGGTCGCTGCCGCCGAGGAGGCTGCCTGGAGCGCCGCTCAAGCCGCTGCGCCCGATGCTCCCGCCGATGCGACGAGCTATCTGGCTTCCGAAATCAAGATGCCTGCTGGTGCCGAGGTGGGCGTGGTCATTCCGCTGGAAAACGCTTGCGACATTTACATCGATCATGCAGCCCGTTCCATCGAGGAGCAGGGCATTTCCTTCAAGGGCCTGCGCATCGCTTTGGATACGGGTCACGGTGCTTCCTCGCTCACGTCCCCGGAGGCTCTGCGGCGGTTGGGCGCCGAGGTGAGCGTCATCAACGATGATTTCGACGGCATGGACATCAACGTGCGGTGCGGCTCCACTCATCTCGAGCCCCTGCGCGCGCTTATGGCCGAGACGGGTGCCGATGTGGGTATTGCGCATGATGGCGATGCTGACCGCGTCATGCTCATGGCGCCCGATGGCACCGAGATCGACGGCGATATGGTGGAAGCGGTCTGCGCGCTCGATATGCGCGAACGCGGCGTGCTGGCCGGCGACACGGTTGTGTCCACGGTGATGTGCAACTTCGGTTTCGTGCGCGCCATGAAAGAGATGGGCATCAACGTGGTGCAGACCAAGGTAGGCGACCGCTACGTTCTGGAGGCCATGCGCGAGCACGGCTACTCCATCGGCGGCGAGCAGTCCGGCCACATGATTCTGCTCGATCACAACTCCACGGGCGACGGCCTCATGACGGCCTGCCAGTTCTTGGCGGCGGTCATCCGTTCCGGCAAGCCCGTGGCCGAGGCCATCCAGGTCATGGAGAAGATGCCGCAGACCCTGATTAACGTGCGTGTGAACGACAAGCATGCTGTGGAGGACAGCGCCGAGGTGGCCGCTGCCGTGGCCTCCGCTGAGGAGGCACTCGGCGAGGACGGCCGCGTGCTTCTGCGCCCGAGTGGCACCGAGCCGGTGGTGCGCGTGATGGTGGAGGCGGTTGATCCGGCCGCCGCGCAAGCGCACGCCGAGGCCATCGCCGCCGTGGTGGAAGCCTGCGCGTAAGGCGAAGGCGACCGACAGGCCCTGTTTTCGAGAACAACGCAGTAAATGCCAGTTCGACCCCGTAATGGTAAGAGTGTCAGTCCCGTTTCTTACCAAAGCGAGGTCGAACTGGCATTTTCGCCCCTCAATCGTCTCCCCTTCTTGCCAAAGCGGGGTCGAACTGGCATTTACTTGGGAGATTTCGAAAATGATTTTGCTCGTCGGAATCATAAGGCTCGCTCGATTATGTTCTTCTATAAGCGAATAGCTCATTGATTTCGCTTTGGCAACAGAACGCGGCATCGCTGTTAACCTGGGGTTATTTACAAGGAGTCACCGTTACACTGTCGTTATTTCTTGGTAGTGATCGGCGCAAGAGCTTTCTGTCCTCGGTCCTGCTTTATCTGCTGCCGAAAGGACGGGCGACATGAAAACGCGATCCCTCGCTCCTGGGGCCTATCTGGCGAGAAGCGGCCAGGGCGTCTCGCTGTACGATGCCGACGGCAAGTGCTTTGCCATGAATAAGATGGGCGGCTCCATTCTCGCTTTGGCCCTCACGGGCCTTTCCGCTGAGGGCATCGCCGATGCGTTGCGTCATTATTTCAACGGGACTCCCACCCAGTCCCGCGACGAGGTGGCGGCATGGCTCGACGAAATGGAAGCGAGCGGTTTCCTGAATTCCTAGCAGTTGGCCACCGACATTGTTGCCCCATGTCGGCCATTGCTCAAAAGTATGCAGGATTTTGCGATTAGGAGAGCCATGCACGCCCTTTCAGTCGCTGCAGGCTCTCCCTATCGCAAAATCCTGCACAAATGGCGCGCCGAGGCTCTCCCTATCGCAAAATCTTGCACAAAAGAGCCCCAACGGTTGACGTGGCAAGTCATTGGGCCGCGGTATACAAAGGATATCCGTAATAAGCCAAAAACGAGTTTGCTTACCTGGGCTGCCATAGCGGCCTTGCTCGTCGGGGCTGCCGTGACGACTTGCCCTGCTTGGCACCACGCTTTTTAAGGATGAGGGCAACAATCATGAATGGGAGATTCGTAAGGTTTCTCAAAAGCGATGATAGTATTAACCGCATTACGCTAAAGTTCGCTCAATGAAAGTATACCTCAGCCATATCACGGCCTTACGCTTCTGGCGCGCATGGTCTATCCTGCGCCCTCTCACGTTGCAGGAGTTTCACAGTACAGGGAAAGTGGCGGACGCCAATCTGTTCCCTTCGAACATCTATCAGACTTCAGCGGTGCTGCGAGATTGCGCTATAAGGGAATGCGACATCCATAGTCTTTTTGACGAGCTGCCTGAGATGCCCGAACTGCGCTTTTGCCTCAAAGACTGCACTGACGGACTTGGCGCGAAACCATGGCATATCCTGCATGATGGTAAAGAGGGTACGAAAAGTTCGATGCTTGCTGAGCGTCATCGCAGCCTCCTGAATTATCCAAGAGGGTCTTTCGTGCGCATCGCTGAGGGGTTATTCGTCTGTTCGCCAGAGCTTGTGTTCGTTCAAATGGCCTCCTGCCTTTCTTTCGGTGAGTTGCTTGCCCTTGGCTATGAGCTCTGTGGGTGCTATCCGCGATCAACGCAAAAGAGTGTTCCGCTGGTGCGTCGTCCTCTTACCACGCCGAACCGCCTGATGGCCTACGCAGCGCGTCTGAATGGTGCAAAGGGTGCAAAGCTCGCGAGAGCGGTTGCAAAGCAGGTGCGGGCAAAATCGGGATCCGTGATGGAAACCGAGCTTGCCGCCATTGCGTTTACGGCGGAGGTTTACGGGGGTCTCGGTATTGCCGAAGCGCTCATCAACGCCCCCGTTGCCTTGTCGGAGGAGGCGCGCCGGGTTGCTCGTACCGATTGGGTTGTGCTCGATTTTTACTGGCCCAAGGCGCATTTCGGCATTGAATACAATGGGCGTACTGCCCATGCGAGCGCCGATCAGCAGGATCGCGATTCTCGCAAGCGGGATGGACTTATGGTTGACGGCATCGAGACAGCTACGATGACGAATTCCCAGTTTCAGAATGTGACGGAATGCACGGCTCTTCTCGATAGGGTATCCGGCCGTGCGGGAAAGAAGCGTCGGAAGCGCAGGGCTGCTCATGCGGATGCCCATCGAAAGTTGCGACGCCAGGTAAGCAAATTCCACCAGCAGCATTTTCCTTTCTAAGCCGACGCTGCACGAGTCGGCTGCCCTCCCTCCCTCTTCGCCTTTCTAGGTTGTGCGCCTGCCTTCCGTACGCGGCAGGCACCTTTCGTGATGCGGTGAGCGAGAGCTCGAGCGGGTGCAGGACTATGCGCTGCTCTGGCCTCGAACTTCCTTTTTTGCTGGACGAATCTCCTTTTGCTCTTTTTGCTGGATGCGCGAGGCCTTGAATTTGTGCAGGATTTTGCGATAGAGAGAGCCGCCGAGGGCTGGCTGGCGATTCAAAGCTCTCCTGATCGCAAAATCCTGCACAAATGGCGCTCGGGGGACTCTCTTAATCGCAAAATCCTGCACGAAAAGAGGAGGAGCGCGTGCGAGATTTGTCCCTCTGGCCAGAACCTGCTTGTTCGTGCCGCGCCTTTCGCTATGATGGAAGGCACGGAAATTCAAGGAGGACGCTGTGACGACAAGAGACGACAACATCGTTGCGGAGGAAGCGCGGGCCATCGAGGTCGGTGAGGAGACGGGTGCGGGAGCGCCGGGCGCATCGGGCGGCTCGGGCCGTGGTCGCCGCGATACCTGGGCCACACATACGGGCTTCATCCTCGCCTGCGTTGGCAGCGCCGTGGGCATGGCCAATATCTGGCTGTTTCCCTATCGCGTGGCTCAGTTGGGCGGCGCGGCCTTCCTCATCCCGTACCTCATTTTCGTGGCGCTGCTGGGCTTTACGGGCGTGATTGGAGAAATGTCCTTCGGTCGGGCTATGGGCGCTGGCCCTATGGGCGCATTCGGCCGCGCCATGGAGATGCGCGGTGTGCGGCACGGCGAGCGCATCGGTAAGATCATCGGACTCATTCCCACCTTGGGATCGCTCGCCATCGCCATCGGGTACGCCGTAGTGCTCGGTTGGGCGTGCAACTACTTCGTGGCCTCGCTCGACGGCGAGCTTATGGCGCAGACCGACATGGGAGCCTTTTTCGGGGCCATCGCGTCGGACTTCGGCAACGTGGGCTTCCACCTGCTGGGCCTGGCGCTCACCTTCGGCATTATGATTTTGGGCATCTCCCGGGGTATCGAGAAGGTGAACAAGGTGCTCATGCCCACGTTCTTCGTGCTGTTCGTCATCATCGCCATCCGCGTGGCCACACTGCCCGGTGCGGCAGCTGGCTACGAGTATCTGCTCGTGCCCCGCTGGGAGGCGTTGCTGAACCCCACTACCTGGGTGTACGCTCTGGGCCAGGCATTCTTCAGCCTATCGCTTGCCGGGTGCGGCACACTCGTCTACGGTAGTTACCTCAAGCGAGATGTGGACGTGGTGGACGCCGCCAAGAACGTCGCCATTTTCGATACCATCGCCGGGCTTGTGGCCGCCTGCGTCGTGGTGCCGGCGGTGTTCGCCTTTGGGCTGGACGTGTCTTCCGGGCCGCCGCTTCTGTTCATCACGCTGGCCCAGGTCTTCCAGGAGATGCCCTTCGGTAACATTTTCGCTGTCATCTTGTTCGCGGCGGTGGTGTTCGCCGCCATCACGAGCCTTATGAACCTGTTCGAGGCGCCGGTGGAGGCGCTGCAGGCCCAGCTGGGGTTGTCGCGTGCAGCGTCGGTGGGTATCGTGGCCGTCCTTGCTGTGGCCGTGGGCCTGTTCCTGGAAAACGGCAGCTCGGTGAGCGATTGGATGGACGTCATCTCCATTTACGTCATCCCCGTCGGCGCGTTTCTGGCTGCTGTCATGTTCTTCTGGGTATGCCCGCGCGGCTTCGCGAAGAAGCAGGCGGAGACGGGCCGCAAAAAGCCCCTCGGCCGTTGGTTCGATTTCATGACCCGCTACGTCTTCGTCGTCATCACCGCGCTCGTCATCATCCTGGGCATCTTCTACGGTGGCATTGGGTAGAGAGTGGGTGAATCGCGTGCTGACCTACGAGCAGGAAACTGAGATGCGCTGCCGCCGCACCAGAGAAGAAGCTCTTGAGCAGGGCATCGAGCAGGGCATCGAGCAGGGCATGGATCGCCTAGGAGCTCTCGTCGGTCGTCTTATTGACGCGGGCCGCCTCGACGACGCAAAGCGCGCCTCCGAGGATGCTGACTACCGCGAAGCGCTGCTTGCAGAATTTGGGCTGCAGAATTGAGAGGGGAGTTGCAGAGCTCCGTTCCAGGGCAACCTGTGGGGAAGGGCTTTGCTCGGTCTCGAAACATAACAGCTGCAGAGCTTTTTGCTGGATGGAAAGGTGTCTATCGGCCACTGTCAGATTGATCCACTGATGGCTATGAAATTAGTTGGGGCAGAGTCGCAGGCGAGCGAGGTCTGGCGGGGACGAGATATTAAGAAATCGCAATAACTTGGCAATATCTCAGATATGGGATTTGGAAGGTGGCGAGCGCGGGATTCCTCTTATCTTCGGGCAATAGTTTGGAAGGAGGGGAATCATGATAGGTCTCGATGCGTCATTGGCAAGGACGGGAATGAATATGGACACTTCGCTGAAGAAGCTGTCGTTGCTCGTGCTATCATAGAGCCAGCTTGAAGTACATAGCCTGCCGCCGGGTAGGCGTGAAGCGCTCGCAGCGCGGACATCGTTAGGCCTTTGAAGATGTTCGCCCCGCGGGCGCTTTTTGTTTAGGCCGCCTTGGGCGTTCGTGCGGAGATCTTTCGACTACGGCCTTCGGCCTTCGCTCAAGATGACATGGGGGGGTCGGCCTTCGGCCTTCGCTCAAGATGACACGTCCGGCGGCGCGAGAAGAAAGGAAGACCTATGAAGCAGTTCGTGACGGAAGAGTCGTTCTGGGAGCTGTTCCCCGAGGCCCAGATCGGCATCGTGGTGGCCCACAACATGAAGCCGACTGCCGAGGTGGCGCCCGCGGATGCCGCCGCCATTGCGCGTGCCCTCGCCGAGGCCAACGGCAAGGCCGATCAGCATCTGGAGAGCAACACCATCTCGCAGAACGAGGTCGTAGCTGTTTGGCGCGAGGCCTATCAGAAATTCAAGACGAAGAAGGGTGCGCGCTGCTCCATCGAGAACCTGCTTAAGCGCGTGCTGAAGGGCAATCCGGTGGGTTCCATCACGCCGTCGGTGGACATCTACAATACCGTGTCGCTCACCCACGCGCTGCCCGTGGGCGGCGAGGACATCGATGCCATGGACGGCGATATCCGCCTCGGCATCACCGAGGGCGGCGACGCGTTCCGGCCGCTCGGCGAGGAGGAGGACGCCCCCACGCTGGAAGGCGAGCTGTGCTACCGCGACGACGCCGGCGCCATCTGCCGCTGCTGGAACTGGCGCGACGGCGAGCGCACGGCGCTCACTGACGATTCGAAGAAGGCCTTCCTCATCATCGAGTCGGTGGACCCGGCCCACGCCGACGATCTGGCTGCCGCCACCGACCAGCTGGCCGCCATGGTCGAGCGCCATCTGGGCGCCACAATCTTCGCCAAACAGATCATCACCCGCGACAACCCCACGATGGTGATCGACGAGTAATGAACTGGCTCGTGCTCATAGCCTCAGGCTGCATGGAGTCGGTGTGGGCCATAGCCCTCGGCAAGTCCGAGGGCTTCACCCACGCGGGCCCCACTATCGTATTCGTGGTGGCTCTGGTGCTTTCCATGCTGGGGCTTTCCTTCGCCGTGAAGACGCTGCCGACGGGAACTGCCTATGCCGTCTGGGTGGGCATTGGTGCAGCCCTCACGGTCATCTACGGCATGGCCACCGGAAGCGAGCCGGCCAGCCTCGCCCGCATCTTGCTCATCGCCGGCCTTGTCGGCTGCATCATCGGCCTCAAGCTCGTCAGCGGGGAAGAGGCTTAAACCTTTACACCTCCAGTTTTCAACCTTTACATTCTCAACTTTCAACCTTTATAATTTGAAAAGTTGAAAGGCGGCTGGAAATGATTGACGGAATCAGCATTCGCGAGGCAGCTTCCGAGCTGGGCGTTTCCGTGCAGACGGTGCATAATCGCATCAAGAGCGGCGCGCTTGACGGCGAAAAAACGAATACCGGCTGGCGGGTAAGCGCACGTTCGGTGGAGGCTGCCAAAAAGACGCCGCCAAGAAAAGGTCGTCCTTGGCACGGGGAGACGTATCTCCTGATGAACGGTCCCTACGAGGTGATGACATTCACCTATCGTCGCGAAACGGACTCGTTCGCTCCAGGTGAGGTCGTCGATGCCGAACGCGCCCCGTTGGGAACGGTGACGCGAGAGGGGCGAGGAAAGGCGTCCGGCCTCAAGACGTGGTGGCAGCATCGCAGCATTCCTGGTTCCCGTGCGGGAATGGATGAGAAGCTGCGCAGTCTCGGCCTCGAGGAGCCCTCCCAGATTCCCTTCCGCAATCTGGGGCTTTCGCTTTCTGATCAATATTGGATTCGCCCCGCCGATCATGCTCTGCGCTGGGAGGACGTCAACTACTTTCAGAACGATTTCGGGGGCGCTGAGGGCGATTGGGACGAGTGGCTGGCCGAGGTGGGGCTCTCGTCGCCGGACAACACGTCCGAGGGCGTTCTTCCGAAGCGGTGGCTCTGCCGGGGGAGTGAGCGAATTCTGCTGAAGGGCCATATCCCCTGGACTGACCAGCAGGTTTACAATGAGGCCGTGGCGACCGCTCTCCATGGCCGCCTCCTCGCTCCGGGCGATTACGTTCCCTACGAGGTTCAGCGTACGGAGGCCTTGGGCGTGGTGAGTGCGTGCCCCTGTTTCCTGTCGCCGCATGAGGAGTACGTGCCCATGAGCTTGGTTCTGGAAGCCGAACGCCGCAGAAAGGGCGAGACGCCTTATGACACCGTGGTACGCGCTTGCGTAAACCGGGGCATTCCGTTGAAAACCGCTGAAACGCAGCTTGCGAAAATGATCGTGTGCGATAGCGTCATGGCCAACACCGATCGCCATCTGCGCAACTTCGGGCTTGTGCGGAACATCGATGATCTTCGTTGGCGGTTTGCGCCGATCTTCGACACGGGAAACAGCCTGTGGTGCGACAAGGACGAAGGTGCTGTCGCTCGGGGCGACTACGCGTTCTCGTCACACCCGTTCAGCGATATGCCGAATCGCCAGCTCATGTACGCGGCGGAACTGGGCTGGTTCGATGCGGGGAAACTGGAAGGCTTTGCTGACGAGGCCTGCGAGATTCTAGCCGAAGGGGATCTGTGCCGCTGGCGCCTCGACTACCTGCGCGAGGGTATCCGCCAGCGCATCGGTGCCGTGCGGGGGCTGCTTAGTTAGAATCTCCATGAATTGAGGGTCGGGCTGTCCGCCAGCTCCTCCGCCGAGCAACGGGGCACGTGAGCCAAGGTGATGGATGCGCTGGCAGGGTTTGACTGTCGTCAGAACGATAGTCAAGAGGATGGAATGCTGCCAATTTGCAATTGCATGCAAAAGTAGGTATAATGCATGCAAAGAATGCTCCCGAAGAGAGGAGGAGAGATGCCGGCGCTTCAGGTGAGGGATTTTCCAGCGACGCTTTACGATGAGTTGAAGGAATGTGCGGCGCGCAATCATCGCTCCATCGCCCAGCAGACGATCATCGCCGTGGAGGAGATGCTGGCTGAAGCTTCGTCGCCATCCTCCGCTCGTGCTGAGCGTGGGTTATCGCGAGATTCCGAATGTGCGCCTTCCAGCGGAGCGGGTAACGAGTTCTCTGCTCCGTTCGATAGGGGGATGGTCGGTTTGCGCGAAGGACGCGCGGCACGAGCGGCGCGGTCGAGGAAGCGCCAGCAGCTTTTCGAAGAGTGCGATGAAATACCTTGGAAAGGCGGTGGCCTTTCAACGGAAGATATCGTCGCGATGGTTCGCGAGGGGCGTGACAGGCTTTCGGATCGCGATTGGCTCGCGCTAGATCCGTTCAGCTCGCAGGAGGAGTCAGCGAAGGCGGTGACGCTATGATAGTGCTTGACGTCAACGCGGCCATTGCGATTGCGAAAGGCACCGAAGAAGGCAGAGTTCTGAGAGAGTTGATGATGGAAGGCGAAGAGGTCGTTGCCCCTCACTTCTTTTTGACGGAATTGGGAAACGTCGTCTGGCAGATCGTGCGTGCGGGAGAATTGGACGAAGAGGACTTCCCGGTGCTGTTTGAGCGAGCCGCTGGCTTCGTCGACCGATTCGTTCCCGCTGAGGGCATTCTCTTAGAAGCGATCCATGCGGCCATTCAGAATAACCACCCTGTCTACGACATGCTCTATTTCATTGTTACGCGGCGCAATGCTGCTACGCTCTTCACGTTCGACAAGAAGCTGCGAGCTGTCTGCGAGGCTAATGGTGTGAATTGCCTCGGGACGGCGAGCTTGTAGGGGACGATTTTGGCGAGAATCCCAGGAGCGGACTGACGCGTCGGGCCACTCTTTTCCTGGGCCGTTAACATCCCGTTGCCAAATTTCGGGCAATCGTCCAAAGAATGGTAAAATACATAAGTCGCGCATGTTCCGGTGCGCGGCTTGATTTTTTCGGCCAGCGACTATATAGAGGGAGAAGGCTAGGCCCATGAATGCACAGGCAGCAAAGGACACCGCAACGACGACCATCGTGAAGCCTCCTTATATGCAAAACCGCGAGCTTTCCTGGCTCGATTTCAACAAGCGCGTGCTCGACCAGGGCGCCGATCCTACGGTGCCGCTTCTGGAGCGTCTGAACTTCATCTCCATCTTCTGGAGCAACCTGCAGGAGTTCTTCATGGTGCGCGTCGGCTCGCTCACCGACCTCTCGCTGCTGAAGAAGTCCATCATCGATCCGAAATCCGGCATGACGCCAGCTCAGCAGCTGGAGGCCATCTACGCTCGCTGCCACGAGCTGTACCCCTACTACGAGGAAACCTACGAGAGCGTGCGCGCGCTTCTCGCCGAGCAGGATATCCGCAACCTGCGCAAGGAGGAGCTCACGGACGAGCAGCTCGATTATCTGCGCGGCTACATGCAGGATAACGTGCTCCCGTTCCTTTCTCCTCAGATCATCAACGCCCGCCACCCCTTCCCACATCTGGAAAACGGCGGCCTTTACATCGTGGTGCGTCTTGACGAGGAGGCGGCTCCCAAAGCGAAGAAATCGAAGGAGGAGCGCGCCCGCGAAAAGGCCGAGGGCAAGGCCAAGGCCACGAAGAACCTCGGGGCGGAAGGCGTGACGCTGGGCATCATCCCCCTTCCCCGCCAGACGAGCCGCGTGATCGAGCTGCCCGGCAGTGGTTTGCCGTTCATGCTCGTCGAGCACGCGATTGAGATGTTCGCCGCCGAGGTCTTCTCAATGTACACCGTCAAGCACACCAACGTCATCTGCGTGACGCGCAACGCCGACCTCGATGCGACGGAAGGTGCCGAGGAGCAGGGCGAGGACTACCGCGAGCACATGAAGCGCATTTTGAAGAAGCGCAGCCGCCTGGCTCCGGTGCGCCTGGAAAGCGAACGGCCGCTCTCGCGCACGGTGAAGGGGCTTCTGCTGGAAAAGCTCGGCCTGGCGGAGCACCAGCTGTTCGTCACGCGCGTACCGCTGAACATGGGGTATACCTGGGGCCTCGGCAGCCGGCTGGGGGCCGAGAAGCGCGCCACGCTCACTCAGGCACCGTTCACGCCCCAGTGGCCCGCCTGCCTCGATCGCAAGCGCTCCATCATCGAACAGGTGAGCGAGCACGAGGTGCTGTTGTCGTACCCCTACCAGTCCATGGACGCTTTCGTGCAGCTTCTGCGCGAGGCCTCGGTGGATCCGGCCGTCGTCTCCATCAAGATCACGCTGTACCGCCTAGCGAGCCAGTCGCATCTGGCCGAGGCGCTCATCAACGCCGCCGAGAACGGCAAGGAGGTCACGGCGCTCTTCGAGCTGCGTGCCCGCTTCGACGAGTCCAACAACATCGAGTGGTCCCAGCGCTTCGAGGCCGCCGGCTGCCACGTCATCTACGGCTTCCGCAATTTCAAGGTGCACTCGAAGATCTGCACCATCACGCGCCAGACGGAAAACGGCCTGCAGCACATCACCCAGCTGGGCACGGGCAACTATAACGAGAAGACGGCGAAGCTCTACACCGACTTCTCGTTCATCACCTGCGATTCCCAGATCGGCCACGACGCCGCCGACTTCTTCCGCAACATGGCGTTGGAGAACACCTCGGACAACTACGACATCCTGTGGGTGGCGCCGCTCATGATCAAGCAGAACATCCTGCGCAACATCGACGAGCAGATCGAGCGCGCGCGCCGCGGCGAGAAGTGCGGGCTGTTTTTTAAGACGAATTCCATCACCGACAAGGAGGTCATCGACAAACTGGTCGAGGCGTCCCAGGCGGGCGTGCCCATCGATCTGTTCGTGCGCGGCATCTCCTGCATCCTGCCGGGGGTGGAAGGCTACACCGATCGGGTGCGCGAGGTGTCCATCGTCGGCCAGCTGCTCGAGCACAGCCGCGTGTACGGCTTCGGCCCGCGCGAGGATTGCAAGCTGTACCTGTCCAGCGCCGACCTCATGACGCGCAACATGGACAAGCGCATCGAAATCGCCTGGCCTATCCTGAACGAGACGCTGCGCAACCAGGTGCTCGGGTATTTGGGCATCTGCTATTCCGACACGGCCAAGCTGCGCGAGCTTCTGCCCGACGGCTCTTACACGGCGCTCGGCGCCTTTGCGGAGCGCAACGAGAACGGGGAAGTGAAGCTGTTCGATTCCCAGAAGTACCTCATCGCCGAGGCTCAGCGCATGCGCCTGGCCGCTGCCGAGTTGGCCGCTCGCAAGGAGGCCAATCTGGGAGGGAGCGCGCGCGTGGTGTTCCCCCTGGGGGATGTCGCTGCGGAGGACGGTGCCGAGGTCGGTGCCAATGAGGTGGTAACCGAGGAGGAGTCCGAGTTTGTGGCCCATCGCTCGCCGGAGCTGGAGGCGGCCGAGGCCAAGGCCGTGCGCGATGCCGCCGACGCCATGGCCGCAGCGGCGACGGCCACGGCGGCTTCGGTTTTGGAAGCGGTGACCAAGGGCGTGGCCCAGGAGGTGGCCGCTTTGCAGGCTCGCGAGCCTCAAGGGGCGACCGCGGCGGCCGAAACGGCTCCTGCCGCCGACTCCGATCCGGCTGCGGCTGATCCTGCTGCGGTGGCCCCGGCTGCCGAGGGCCCCGTGGCCGAGCGCGCGGAGCTGGGCGCCGAGGCGGCGCCGGCGGCCGCCCCCGCTCCGGCACCAGCGGCCGAAGTCGAGGACGCTGCTCGCCCCGACGACGGTCGCGCCATCGTGCCGGCCACCGTGGTAGAGCCAACGCCAGCGGGCAATGCCATCACGCGGTTCTTTCGTCGCCTGTTCGGCAAATAGGCCAGCGTCGCAGCGTCTGGTCGCTACGGAAGACGAACGCTCAAGGATAGGGGAAAGGAAAGCCATGCTCGAGAAGGTCAAGTTCAACAAGAAGCCCATGAAGAAGGCGGAGTACAAGGAGCAGTGGGACGAACTTCTGGCCAAGCTCGTGGTGCTCCAGCAGCAGGCCCACAACGAGGGCGTGGGGCTCGTGGTACTGTTCGAGGGCTGGAACGGCGCCGGCAAGGGCAGTCGTATCTCCGATCTCATGTATCACTTAGACGCCCGCTCCACCGGGGTTTACGTGGGGCTCGACCTCGATCCGGACACCGAGCGCGAGTTCGTCGGCCGCGAGTGCGGCGTGACGGGCTTCTACCCCATTATGCAGCCCTTCTGGAAGGCCTTAGGCGAGCGGAACTCCATCACGTTCTACGATCGCGGTTGGTATACGGCGGTCATTCAGCATATGCTCTACAACGCGCCGGCCAAACTGCTGCTTCCCAAGAAGGAGGAGCGCCACTACTTGGATTCCGTTCACGACTTCGAGCAGCAGCTTGTGGCCGATGGCTACGTGGTGGTGAAGTTCTTCGTGCATATGACCAAGAAAGCCCAAGTCGAGCGCTTGCAGCGGCTGCACGACGATCCGGTGACCCGCTGGCGCGTGACCGAGAAGAAGCTCGAGAGCCATCACGGCTACGAGACCGCCTACGAGCTGTACGACCGTCTGCTCGAGCGCAGCGACTACGACTTCGCTCCCTGGGTGCTGCTCAACGGCGAGGACAAGCGCCGTACGAACCTCACCATCGCCAGCACGCTGGTGGACGCCCTGGAGCGCGCACTCGCCCGCAAGGAGGCCGACGACGTGCTGAAAGCGTCGCTGGCGGCCCGCGAGAGGGCCGATGCGCTTCTCGCGGAAGAGCGCGCCGTGGAAGAGGCCGCCGCTGCCGAGGCAGCCGGTGCGGTGCCGGCGCCGGCGACCCAGCCTGGACGCGGCATGTTAGCCGGTGTGGCTTTGGCCCGCGCCGAGGCCCAGGCGGCCGCGGCCCACGATTTGGCCCCCAAGAAGTCCCGCTTCGACATCGTGAAGCACTACCCCCAGGTGGACACGATCGACCACAGCCTGGCGCTCACCTTGGAGGAATACAAAACCGAGCGCAAGCGCCTGCAGGATCGCCTGTTCCGCCTGGAGAACATCATGTTCCAGCGCCGGGTCCCCCTCATTCTCATGTACGAGGGGTGGGACGCGGCCGGCAAGGGCGGCAACATCAAGCGTGTCGCCCAGGCCCTCGACGCTCGCGCTTACACCATTTTCCCCTCGCCGGCGCCCACCAAGCCCGAGCTGGCGCACCCGTTCCTCTGGCGCTACTGGACGCGCCTGCCCAAAGCGGGGCACGTGGGCATGTACGATCGCAGCTGGTACGGGCGCGTGCTGGTGGAGCGCGTGGAGGGTTTCGCCACGCCGGCCGAGTGGTCGCGGGCCTACGACGAAATCAACGAGTTCGAGCACGATCTGGTCGATTGGGGCGCCATCTTGCTGAAGTTCTGGGTCGATGTGAGCCCCGAGGAGCAGCTGCGCCGCTTCCAGGACCGCGAGGACGACCCGGCCAAGCAGTGGAAGATCACCGAGGACGATTGGCGCAATCGCGAGAAGTACCCCCAGTACAAGGCCGCCATCGACGATATGTTCCGCTTGACGTCGACCACGTTCGCTCCCTGGGTGGTGCTGGAGTCCGATGACAAGCGCTACGCCCGCATCAAGGCCCTGCGCATCATCGTGGAAGCCCTGGAGAAGCGCTTGGGCGAGTGCCCCGCCTCGTGATGCCCTCCAAGAGGACAGTTCGCCGTCGTCGCGGGGTTTTTCCTTGCGCCAACCCGGGGTTCAGGGTACTATGAACCCAACATCAGCAAGTTGGCGGGTGCGCAGAGGATGGCCCCGTTGCATAGAAGGAGTCCGCTATGTCTTTGTTCGGTTTCGAAGTGCCCATGGAGGCCATCTGGGTCGTTGTGGCCATCATCGTGCTCGTCATTGTGGTGTTCATCGCCAAGGGCTTCATGGACGAAATGAAGAAGTAAATGCTCGCCCGTTCGACGGGGTGAGCTCAGGGCCCCTGCGGGGCCTTTTTTGTTTTCCGCAGGCCGCAAGGCCGGGGAGGCGAGAACGTCGGCGCAGGGCCGGCAAGACGTCGCAGCCAGCGCGGTCGAACGACTGCCCCTAGGGCCGACGCTAGGTAGAGAGATCGATATCGAAGGGGGACGCCTCATGGCTACCGCAGAGAATACCGATACCAAGAAGAAAAAGAAGAAGCGCGGGTGCTTCTGGCGCATCGTGTTCTGGCTTGCGCTCGTCGTGTTCATCGGCTCGGTGGGAACGCTGGGCTATCTGTTCTACACTTATTGGCAGGGCCAGAACGAGTACGAGGAGATCGCCAGCCGCGCCGTCGAGGTGCCGGAAGATGGGCAGGTGACCAACTTGGCCGATCTGGTGGTCGATTGGGACGCCCTACGTGCGATCAATCCGGACATCGTCGCGTGGGTGTACATGCCCGGCACCATCATCAACTACCCGGTGGCTCACAAAGACGGCGACTCGGAGTACTACCTGCACCACAACTTCAGCCTGGGCGAGGGCTCCTTCGGCGCCGAGTTCGGCTCCATCATGCTTTCGGGCGAGAACGCCGGCGACTTCTCCGACGAGGTGAACATCCTCTACGGCCACCATATGCGCAACGGCTCCATGTTCGCTCTGTTCGCCGAGTTCCGCGATTCGGCCATCTTCAACGAGCATCGCACGATTTACCTGCTCACGCCCGAGGGCAACTACCGCCTGCAAACGTTCGCCGTGGAACACGTGCCCATGACCCATGCCTCCATTGCCACGCCGAACTATCCCACCGACGAGGAGTTCACGGCCTTCAAGGACTGGCTCGTGGAGGAGTCCATCGTCACGCCCGACCCCGATACCACCGATACCCTCGCCGACGCGACGAAGCTCTTCGGTTTCTGTACGTGCGATGGAGCCGACAACACGTGGCGCTATATCACCTTCGCCGATGTTGCCGAATTCGTTCCCATTAGCTATGTTGGCTCCGATACCTACCAGGGCGACACGGCGGTGGAAGACGGCGCGGCCGACGAGATTGCTGCTGATGCGCAAGAACGAGCGGAGAACTAGTGGCGGACAGCGTATTTCCCGGCGAGCAGCCGGATCGGTTGGAAGAGGAGTGCGGCGTCTTCGGCGTATACGCGCCGGGCGAGGACGTGGCGCGCCTGACCTGCTACGGGCTGCAGGCCCTGCAGCATCGCGGCCAGGAGAGCGCCGGCATTGCCGTGGGCGACGGCTCCACGGTCATCGAGGCGAAGGACTTGGGGCTTGTGACCCAGGTCTTCGACGAGGCGACGCTGGCGGGTCTTGGCGAGGGCGTGGTGGCCATCGGGCACGTGCGCTATTCCACGAGCGGCGGGAAGGCCTCCTGGGAGGCGGCTCAGCCGCATATCTCCGCCATCGACGACACGCTCATCGCGCTGGCCCACAACGGCACGCTGGTGAACACGAATCACCTGCGGGCGCAGCTCATCGACGAGGGCGAGCATCTGCGCGCCGGCACCGATTCCGAGGTGGCGGCCAAAGCCATCGGGCATCTCACGCGCCAGACGCACCACCTGCGCGAGGGTATCCGCTACGCCATGGAGAACCTGGAGGGCGCCTATGCCATGGTGCTCGCGAGCCCCGAGGCGCTCTACGCCTTCCGCGACCCCCACGGCATTCGGCCGCTATGCATTGGTCGGCTGCCCGAGGGACGCGGCTGGGTGGTGTCGTCGGAAACCTGCGGCCTCGACATCGTCGGTGCCGAGTACGTGCGCGACGTGGAACCCGGCGAGATGGTGCGCTTCACCGCCGAGGGCATGACCGGCGAGCAAGCCGTGCCGCCGTGCCCGCGGGCCGCCTGCATCTTCGAATACGTGTACTTCGCCCGGCCTGACTCCGTGCTTGACGGGCAGTCGGTCTACCAGGCTCGCCGCGCCATGGGCCGCATTCTGGCCGACGAGGCGCCCGTGGAGGCCGACCTCGTGCTCGGCGTGCCCGACTCCGGCGTGCCGGCGGCCCTGGGCTATTCGGAGGCCTCGGGCATTCCGTTCGCCGACGGCATTGTGAAGAACCGCTACGTGGGCCGCACGTTCATCCAGCCCACCCAAGCCATGCGCCAGCTGGGCATTCGCCTAAAGCTGAACCCGCTGCCGAGCGTGATTACCGGCAAGCGCCTCGTGGTCATCGATGATTCCATCGTGCGCGGCAACACCTCCAAGAAGCTCGTGCAGATGCTGCGCGATGCCGGTGCGGCCGAGGTGCACCTGCGCATCGTGAGCCCCGAGGTGCTCTGGCCCTGCTTCTACGGCATCGACACCGATACCCGCGAGCAGCTCATCGCCGCGAACATGACGTTGGAGGAGATGAACGATTGGATCGGCTCCGACTCGCTCGCGTTCATCAGCCTGGACGGCCTGCGCGCCTCGCTCGCCGATGCGGGCCACGACGGCTTCTGCACGGCTTGCTTCACCGGCGACTACCCGGTGCCCATTCCCGACGATGTGGCAAAGAAGAGCTTTCTTACCCGCAAGGACTTCGAGGCGGTGTACGCCGGCGAGGTTTCATAGACACTGAAAGGAACCCCATGGAAAACCAGAACAGCGTGACCTATGCCGAGGCCGGCGTCGATATCGTGGAGGGCGCCCGTGCCGTGGACGCCATCAAGGACACGGTGCATTCCACCTATCGCCCCGAAGTGGTGGGCGACATCGGCGGCTTCGGCGGCCTGTTCTCCATCGCGGCGGCCAAGGACATGGCCGATCCGCTTTTGGTGTCGGGCACCGATGGCGTGGGCACGAAGCTCAAGGTCGCTCAGCGTCTTGGCGTGCACGATACGGTGGGCATCGATCTGGTGGCCATGTGCGTGAACGACATTCTTGCCACCGGCGCGGAGCCTTTGTTCTTCCTCGACTACGTGGCCGTGGGCAAGCTGGATGCCGAGGCCATGGCCAAGATCGTCGGCGGCATCGGCGAGGGCTGCCGCCAGTCTGGCTGCGCGCTCATCGGCGGCGAGATGGCCGAGCATCCCGGCGTGATGGACCCGGACGACTACGATCTGTCCGGTTTCTGCGTGGGCCTGGTCGATCGCCCGCGCATGCTCGATCCCGAAAGCGTGCGCGAAGGCGACGTGCTCATCGGCCTCGCCTCGTCTGGCCTGCATTCTAACGGCTACTCGCTGGCCCGCAAGGTGTGCATCGAGGGCCGTACCGAGGAGGAGCTGCGCGAGGCTCGCGAGGACTTGGGCGGCCAGAGCATTCTGGAAGTCCTGCTTACGCCGACGCGCATCTATGTGAAGCCGGTGCGCGCGGTCATGGAGCAGGTGCCCGGCGGCATCCGCGCTCTGGCTCACATCACTGGTGGCGGCATCACCGAGAACCTGAACCGCGCCTTGCCCGCAGGCGTGAACGCCGAGGTCGATTTGGGCACCTGGCCCATTCCGCCGGTGGTGCGCTTTGCCTGCGAGCAGGCGAATCTTTCGGAGGCGGAGGCGCTGAAGACCTTCAACATGGGTCTCGGTATGGTGCTGATTGTTGATCCGGCTGCTGCTGAGGCCGTAGAGGCCGCTCTGGCCGCTGCTGGCGAAGAGACCTACCGTGTCGGCCGCATTGTCGCTGGCGAAGGCGAGGTCCAATACGCCAACGAAGGGGAGCTGTTCTAATGGAGAAGCTGAAGATCGGCGTGCTGCTTTCCGGCAGCGGAACGAACCTGCAGGCCATTATCGACGAGATCGCGAATGGCCTGCCTGTGGAAATCGTGCACGTGCTGTCATCGCGCCCCGATGCTTACGGCATTGAGCGGGCGCGCGCGGCCGGCATTCCCGTGACGGTGTTCGATCGCTCCTGCTACGAGGATCGCGAGGCGGCTGACGCCCGCATTGCCGCCCTCATGCAGGAAGCTGGGGCCGAGTACCTGGTCATGGCCGGCTACATGCGCAAGCTCACCCCGGTGGTGCTCGACGCCTTCCCCGACCATGTGCTGAACCTGCATCCGGCGTTGCTGCCCTCGTTCAAGGGGGCCCATGCCATCCAGGACGCATGGGATGCCGGTGTGAAGGTGACGGGCGTGACGGTGCACCTGGCTAACGAGGACTACGACAAGGGCCCCATCGTGGCCCAGCGAGCAGTGCCGGTGCTGGAGGACGACGACATCGATGCTTTGGAGGCGCGCATCCACGAGACGGAGCACATCATCTACCCCGAAGTGCTGCGCGCCATCGCCGAGGGCCGCATGACCTTGGACGCCGACCGTAAGATTCACATTCGCTCGGTCGATTAGGGCAATCTGGCGTTGATCGAGCGGCCGATCCCGGGCCAATGACAAGAATTTCGGATTTTTTGGTCACAAAGTCGAGTTCTGGGTTTTTCGAATGGCTGTTGACGGTTGAGATAGACGAAAATGGGTTGCATTCCCTGTTGTTTTGGTTGCACATAGGAGTTTTAGGAGCAAATTGGGTTATCCCAAAAACCCAAAATTCGATTTTGTGACCAGATTTGAAAAAGTTTTTGTTGGAGGAAGCAATGAAGCGCGAAACTATAGCAACCATCATTGAAGACCTGCAAGCCGGACGCACTCCGGTGCTGGCCGTGGAGGATTTCCCGGCGTTCTCGGATGAGGCAACGGCGGGCGATCCGCATATCGGCCCCGAGACGCTGCAGGCCATCGCCGCCACGCTGACCGAAGCCGACATTCCTACGTTTGAGCGCGCTCTGCGCGCCATGGATGAGGGCGATCTGGCTTGGCTCGGCTTCAAGGTCGTCTACGATGCAGCTGCCACCCAGGGCAACGTGGACAATGAGGTCACGAAGAAGTACGGCGAGCAAGGTTCCGCCGATGGCGAGCCGCTCGTGTTCTTCTGCAACGACGCCAAGGAGATCGTGGCCTCGCGTGAGCTTTCGCCTCGCGACACCTTTCAGGCAAAGGACGTTACCCGCGGCCCTTCGATGCACAACGACCAGTTCGACGGCCTCACCTGGGCCAGCGAGCCGCTTTTCGGGAAGGTGCGTGTCTGGTTGCTCGGTGCGTCGGATGCGGCGGTCGAGGTGGCACAGCTCGCCGATCACGTGGGCTTCCATGTGGTGGCCGTCGACTACGACCCGGCGTTCTTGAACGAGGAGCGATTCCCGCAAGCCGAGCGCATCATGCTGCATGGCGGCAATTTCGACGAGTTGGCCAACATGCCGGCGCGTCCCGAGGACTATGTGTGCGTGCTCACGCGCGGGCATATGTTTGACCCGGAAAGCTGCATCTGGGCGCTGCAGAACGGGGTGCACTACGTGGGCATGATGGGGTGCGCGGGGAAGAACTCTACGGTGCACGACCTCGTCATCAACGCGGGCATCTCCGAGGCCGATTGGGATCGCGTGAAGCGCCCCATCGGGCTCAAGTTCGGCGCTAAGACCCCGGCTGAGCTGGCCATCGCCATCGTGGCCGAGCTGGTCGATGTGCGTTACAAGCAGCGCTACAGCGACGAGGCCCGCAACCGCCACGAGAAGAGCCTGGGTCGGGAGTAGCCGCTCTTCCTGTGCGCGAGCCGCCGACGGAAAAGCCGTGGGAAAACAGGGAGCGCTCTTCCTCAGGAGGCTCTTTCCGTGATACCCTGCTCCCTGAAGCGAACGCGCTGTGACTGACGGGTACGCGTGGGAAACCACGGGGGAGCAGCGCGCTTATCCCGCCGACCGTCTGGGCAAGCCTTCTCGCAGGAGGGGCTTGCCCTTTTTCATTGGGCGGGATGCAGAAAATACCGACGCGCCGAGGGCCGATGCGGAAAGCGCAGGAGTCGCGGCAACGCCGGAGAGCCTCAAGAGAAAGGGAATGCCCGTGCAAGATCTCGTCGAACTGCTGAAGAACAACCCCTACCCGGGCCGAGGCATCGTGGTGGGCAAGGATACGGTGTACTACTTCATCATGGGTCGCTCGGTCAACAGCCGCAACCGCATCTTCGCCACAGAGCCCGACGGCATCCGCACCGAGGCCCACGATCCCGCGCTTCTGGAAGACCCGAGCCTCATCATCTACCACCCGGTGCGCACGATGGGCGACGCGCTCGTGGTCACCAACGGCGATCAAACCGACACCATCGTGGAGGCGGGTGATTTCCGCGCTGGCTGCATGCGGCGCGAGTACGAGCCCGACGCGCCGAACTTCACCCCGCGCATCTCGGCTATCGTAAACCCCGACGGCTCCTTCGAGATGTCCATCTTGAAGCACGCCGATGGCGACCGCTGCACCCGCGAGTTCTTCGCCTACGAGGGCGTCGATGAGGGCTGCGGCTACTTCATCAGCACCTACCAGGGCGACGGCAATCCGCTGCCCACCTTCGCCGGCGAGCCCATCCCCGTCACGCTGCCGACCCCCGATGCCCTGTGGGCCGCGCTCAACGACGACAACAAGGTGAGCCTGTATGCCAACGTCGGCGGCGAAGTGACCCTCTACAATAAGAACCTCGGCGACTAAAGATGCCAGCACATTTCAACTGCGGCTGAGCTTAGCGGGATGCGGGGCACCGCAGCCCGCCCCCCGACGAGTCAGAAATCCCATAGATAGGAGACCTATGAACGAACTGGAACTTAAATACGGCTGCAACCCGAACCAGAAGCCGTCCCGCATCTTCATGAAGGACGGCAGCGACCTGCCCATTCGGGTGCTGAACGGCAAGCCCGGCTTCATCAACTTCCTCGACGCCTTCAACTCTTGGCAGCTCGTGAAGGAGCTGAAGGAGGCCACGGGGCTGCCGGCGGCCGCTTCCTTCAAGCACGTGTCCCCGGCTGGGGCCGCCGTGGGCCATCCCCTCACCGAGACCGACCGCGCCATGTACTTCGTGGAAGACGCGGGCGAGCTTTCTCCCATCGCCTGCGCCTACATCCGCGCCCGCGGTGCCGACCGTCTGTGCTCCTACGGCGACTGGGCGGCGCTGTCCGACGTGTGCGACGCCGATGTGGCCCGCTATCTGGCGTGTGAGGTGTCCGACGGCATCATCGCGCCGGGCTACACCGACGAGGCGCTGGAGATTCTGAAGACCAAGCGCAAGGGCTCCTACAACGTGGTGCAGATCGATCCCGATTACGTGCCGGCCGAAACCGAGCTGAAGGACGTCTTCGGCATCACCTTCGAGCAGGGTCACAACAACTTCGAGATCAACGAGGCGCTGCTGGAGAACGTGGTGACCGAGAACAAGGAGATTCCCGAAGCCGCGAAGATCGACATGATCGTCGCGCTCATCACGCTGAAGTACACCCAGTCCAATTCCGTGTGCTACGTGAAGGACGGCCAGGCCATCGGTGTGGGCGCCGGCCAGCAGAGCCGCATCCACTGCACGCGCCTGGCGGGCAACAAGGCCGACCAGTGGTGGCTGCGCCAGATGCCCGAGGTGCTGAACCTTCCCTTCAAGGACGACGTTCGCCGTCCCGATCGCGACAACGCCATCGACGTGTACCTGTCCGACGACGAGTGCGACGACGTGCTGCGCGACGGCGAGTGGCAGCGCGTATTCACCGAGCAGCCCAAGGCGCTCACCCGCGAGCAGAAGAAAGACTGGATCGCGAAGATGAGCGGCGTGACCGTGGGCTCCGACGCCTTCTTCCCCTTCGGCGACAACGTGGAGCGCGCCCGCAAGTCCGGCGTCGATTACATTGCCGAGCCCGGCGGCTCCATCCGTGACGACAACGTCATCGAGGTGGCGAACAAGTACGGCATCGCCATGGCCTTCACCGGCATGCGCCTGTTCCATCACTAATCGGGCGTTTGGGGCCTTGTCTGGGGCCTAAGGTGTCGGTTGTCGAACCCTTTGCGGCCGCTCTTTCGGGGGCGGCCGTTTTGCGCCATAATGGGTACGTCAATGGCCCGTCGGGCCGCGCATGGGAGCGCGGTGCGCGCCGTGGATGAGGATGCGGCAGGTACGTGCCTCGGGAAATGCGGGTGGAAAGCCCGCGCTATACCAGTAACCGTAAGGTTCGCCGTTGCGCCGAAGGGCGTGGCGGCGGCGAAGTCGGAACACCGAGCCGAGCAAGAGGGCCCTGGAAGAAAGGATAAGGAACTATGAACAAATTCGACATCACGGAGCTTCCCAAGCAGTGGCTCGTGGCCTTGGTGGCCCTGACCTTCACCTTCTTGCTGGTAGTGCCGGGCTGTGCCGGCGAGGCGGCCGATAACGGCGGCAGCGACAGCGGAGAGAACGCGGCCGAGCAGGCGGCCCAGGTGGCCGAGGAAGAAGGCCCCATCGAGGCCGGCCAGGCGGCGGAGGACATCGTCGTGCCCGTTTCCATCACGATGCCCGAAAGCGCCGGCGCCGAGCCCAAGACCATCGAGGTGACGGTAGCCGATGGCTCCACGGTGCTGCAGGCGACGGAGGCCGCCGGCTGGGACGTGCAGGTGGAGAACAGCGACTACGGCAAGTTCGTCACGTCAATCAACGGCATCGCCAATGGCTCGGAAGGCGATGCTTCCGGCTGGGTATACACGGTGAACGACGAGCAGGTGATGGAAGCTTGCGACGTGCGCCAGCTGACCGCCGGCGACTCGGTGCAGTGGTCGTTCTACGTGGGCTAACCCGCAGCTCGTGTAATCCGACGGGCTCCTCCCCGCGAGGAGCCCGCTTTGCAGCTCCGTTGTTTTTCTTGGCGTTCTAAGGAGTTCCCCATGATCATTCTCGACGAGCCCTACGCCTCCGTTCCGCTGCTCGATTGGATGGAGGCCTCGGCCCATCCCGTGCTCACCAACGAGTTTACCGAGAAGCTGACGGCCGGCGGCCGTGCGTTGAACTTGGTGGACGCCGCCGAGTGCGCCCGGCGTCTGGAAGCGGGGGAGCGCATCTACACGAACTCCGAGAATGCTCTGGCTTGGATTCTCGATCACGTGGAGAATCCGACGCTCACTGACGCCATCCGCCTGTTCAAGGACAAGGCGGCCATGCGCGAGAAGCTCGCGCCCTTAAGTCCGGGCCTGTTCCACGAAACCGTCGATCGCGCGGGGCTGGAAGCGGTGAACGTCGCCGACTTGCCGTTGCCGGTGGTGTTGAAGCCCTCCGTGGGGTTTTGCTCGATGGGCGTCTACGTTATTGAAGAGCCGGAGGACTGGGCGGCCGCCGTGGCCGATATCGCCCGGCGCGAGGACGGGTGGCACGAGCGCTATCCGGAAAGCGTCGTCGGCAGCAGCGAGTACCTTATCGAGGGTTACCTCGCGGGCACGGAATACGCCTTGGACGCCTACTTCGACGAGGGCGGCACACCCCATATCCTGAACATCCTGCGCCACGACTTCGCCGGCCCCGAGGATACTTCCGATCGCATGTACCTCACCGACGGTGCCATCGTGGACGCCTGGAACGACCGCTTCACGGCGTGGCTGGCGGCCGTGAACAAGGTGGTGGGCGCCCGCAGCATTCCCGTGCACGTGGAATTGCGCGTCGATGAGGACACGATTGCCCCCATCGAGTTCAACCCCCTGCGCTTCGCGGGCCTCGGTGGCACCGATGTGGCTTTCTACGGCGTGGGCCTGCGCACCTACGAGGCCTTCCTGGAAGATACGCCGGTCGATCTGGAAGCGCTGTACGCGGCGCATCCGGGCAAGGTGTACTCCATGTCGCTGCTGAATCCGGCTCCCGAGGCCGACTTGGCGCGCCCCTTCGACGGCGCGGCGCTCTGCGAGCGGTTCAGCCATGTGCTCGCCTACCATGGGTTCGACCCGGTGACGGTGGGCTTCTACGGGTTCCTGTTCCTGGAAACCGATGCGGAAGGCACGGGGGCCGACGAGCGCGATTGGCTTTTGCGCAGCGATCTCATGGAGTTCGTGGGCGGCGCGTTATAATGATGCATCTACCCCTGTCTCCTACCACGACGGAGGTGCGCTGATGCGCGGCAATTTGCAGAAAATCATGATCGGCCTGGTGGTCGTCATTGTGCTTGCGTTCATATTCTTTTCCGGCGACTCGCTGGTGAAGCTCGTCGACACCATCAAGCAGGGCACGCCCTTCTTCATCATTGCGGCGGTGGTGGCCCAGCTGTGCAAGTACCTGGCCCAGGGCCGCGGCTTTCAGGCCTGCTTCAACACGGTGAACGGGCACATCAGCTACCGCACGGGACTTTCGCTCGTGTTCGGCACCTTCTTCATGAACACGGTGGCGCCTTCTATGAACCTGGCCGGCACGTCGCTCGTCATGGCCACGGCCACGCGCAACGGTATGCAGGCGGGCAAGGGCACCACGGCGGCGCTGCTCATGCAGCTGTCCATCGATTCCGGCTTCGTCATCATCATGCTCACCACCTTCGGCGTGCTCACCTTCACGGTGGGACTGCAACCGGGCTGGCTGGCGCTCGGGCTGGTGGCCGTGGCGCTCGTGGGCGGCCTTGTGTTCGTCATCGCCGTGGGCGGCCTGAAGCCCCAGCTGGTGCTAAAGGTGCTGCGGCCCTTCGTGAAGCTCGCCGACAAAATCCTCGCGAAGTTCAAGAAGCCGGCCATCGACGAGTCCGTGGAGCGCACCATCCACAACTTCTCGAGCGCCGCGCACCTCATCACGAAGAATCCGCGCAAGACGGTGCAATCGTTTTTGTGGACGACCCTTTCCAGCATCTGCGAGATGAGCTGCTTCGTGCTCGTCGGCTTCGCGTTCGGCGTGCACCACCCAGAAGCGCTCATTTGCGGGTATGTTGTGGCCACGCTGTTCGCTATGATTTCCTTTGTGCCCCAGGGCGTCGGCGTTGTGGAGGCGGCGGTAACCGTGGCCTTCGCGCTCTTCGGCATCGATTCGGCCACGGGCCTTGCGGTGGTCATCGTCTACCGCGGCATTGTGTTCTGGCTGCCGTTCCTCGTGGGCGCGGTGGTCATCCAGCGCATCAAGGCGTTTATGCCGCTGGGAAAGCGCGATCTGAAAGGCAAGGCCGAAGCCATGGAGAACGGGCTGCCCGACAAGGTGGAGGCCGTGAAGCAGGTTGAAGCCAGCGAGGCCGCCAAGTGGGAGACTGCCGAGGCGCGGCCTGAGCTTGAGAAGGTGCCGGCAGGGGCCTCGGGAACCGCGACCGGGCCAGGGGCGGTCCCAAAGGAAACGAAGTAGGCGGGAGCCGGGAAGACGCCTGGCGCGAAAGGATGCAAACGCGATGACGGAGACGAATCTGACGGGCGCGGCCCTGGAAGTGGCGCAGAAGCGCGAGACGCAGGGGCTCAACCACACGCTGGGCGTTCACTTCACCAAGGTGGAACCGGGCCTCGTCGAGGCGGAGATGCCCATCACTCCGGCGCTTTTGCAGCCTTTTGGTTTTCTGCACGGGGGCGCCACTATCGCGCTTCTGGAATCGGTCGCTTCGGCCGGCGGCGAGCTGGCGTGCGACTTGGAGACCGAGCAGCCCTTCGGCGTGGAGGTGACCATCCGTCACAAGAAGAGCGGTCGGGAAGGAGACGTGGCTCGCGGCGTGGCGAAACTCGCCGAGCGCAAACCGTCGTCGAAGGCCGGCTACAAGCTGTACTGGGATGTGGCCGCCTACGACGGGGACGGCGACGTCATCAGCGACGGCGTCATCGTGGTGAAGGTGGTGCCGAAAGACTACCTCGCCCAAAAGCTTGCCGAACGCGGGCAGGCGTAAAATTCCGCCGACTTTTCTCTTGCGCTGTGCGGGCTCTGTGGTATCATAGCGTTCGCTGTCCGCAAGGACGCACTTTCGGGTTGTGGCTCAGTTTGGTAGAGCGCTGCGTTCGGGACGCAGAGGCCGCAGGTTCAAATCCTGTCAACCCGACCATCGAATTCAAGAGCCGGCCTCGCGCCGGCTCTTCTTGTGTCTGCCTGCGGATGGGTTCCAAGGGTCGGTGAGGCTTTGGCTCGCGCCTTCGCGTGCCGTATCTAAAACAGCTGTCTTAGGCCCTGCGGTCTAGCGGGGAAGACACGGTATAATGCCAGGTTGACGTTGTGCGCTCTCGGTGCCCCGAAGGGCCGTTTTAGTGCAAGGAGGAGATCTCATGCGCATACTGGTAGTGAATGCGGGCTCGTCGTCGCTGAAGAGCCAGCTCATCGAGACCGACGGCAAGGTGTCGCTCATGAAGTGCCTGGCCGAGAAGGTGGGCACGCCCGACGCCTATATGAACGTGTCCTTCGCGCCGGATTTCCAGAAGGCCACCTATCGCGTGGCGGACATGACCGTGGCCGAGTGCTTGAAGAAGCTTTTGGAAGTGCTCGTCGACGATCCGGAGAGCCCCATCAGCGACCTCTCGCAGATCGACGCCATCGGCAACCGCATCGTGGCCGGTGGCGAGTACTTCACCAAATCCGTGATCATTGACGAGCCGGCCCGCGAGAAGCTTGAGCTGTGCGAGGAGCTGGCACCGCTGCACAACCCGCCGGCCGACGCCTGCATCGACATGATGGCCGCGCTCATGCCGAGCACGCCCCAGGTCGCCGTCTTCGACACGGCCTTCCACGCCACGATGCCGCCTAAGGCCTACATGTACCCCCTGCCGGCCCGCTACTACGACGACTACCGCATCCGCCGCTACGGCGCCCACGGCACGAGCCACCGCTACGCGGCTCAGCAGGCGGCAAACCTGCTCGGTCGCCCGCTGCGCGATCTGGGGCTCATCACGTGCCATTTGGGCAACGGCGGCTCCATCACGGCGGTCAACCACGGGAAGTCCATCGACACCACCATGGGCTTCACGCCGCTGGAGGGCCTCATGATGGGCACGCGCTCCGGCTCCATCGACCCGGCCATTCTCACCTACATCATGCGCCGCGAGGGCATCTCCTTCGACGAGATGGATGCCGTGCTGAACCGCGAGAGCGGCGTGCTCGGCGTGTCAGGGCTGTCGGCCGACATGCGCGACGTGCTGGCGGCGGCCGATGCGGGCAACGAGCAGGCGCGGTTGGCCATCGACATGTACGTGTACCGGGTGCAGAAGGCCATCGGCGGCTTCTACGCGGCCATGACCCGTACCGACGCCGTGGTGATGACCGCCGGCATCGGCGAGAACTCCGCCGAGCTGCGCGAGCTCATCTTCGAGGGGCTGGCTCATATGGGCATGATCCTCGACCGCGAGCGCAACCACGTGGTGGGCCAGATTGGCGTGAACCGCATCATCTCCATCGATGACAGCCCCATCAAGATTTGCGTGGTCACCACCGACGAGGAAATGCGCATCGCCCGCGAAACCGACAACTTGGTGAGTCAGCTGGGGTAGAAAGTGGGCGCGCGGGCCACCGCTCAGCGGCTCCGAAGACGACGAAAGCGGGGGGAAGCCGAGGGGGGTCGACTTCCCCCCGCTTTAGGGGAGGGTTGGTTTGTGCGCCGCGTTGGCGCTGCACGCAGCGGCTGGGCTGGTGCGACGCTTACTTCCCGGCGGCGGCGTTCTCGCCGGCGATCTTGCCGTACACCATGCACATGCCGCAGGAGAGACCCTTCAGCGAGATGGGGTACTGCACCGCGAAGCGGCCGCCTTGGGTGGCGCCGGCCGCGTACAGGCCGGGAATGAGCTCGCGGTCGGTGTTATACACGTGGCAGTCCTCGTCGGACTCCAGGCCGCCCAGATTGCCCAGGGTGAGGGCGCATCCGCACTCGGCGGCGTAGAAGGGGCCGTTCTCCAGGGCGAACAGGCGCTGGGGGCTCTTGAAGAAGTCGGTGTCCTCGCCGGCGCGGGCCAGCTCGTTGTAGCGCTCGATGGAGGCCTTGGCGGTCTCGACGTCCATGCCCTCGATCATGCCGAGCAGTTCGTCGATGGTGTCGGCCTTAAGGCAGCGGCCCTCTTCCACGGCCGCATCGATATCGGCGGGGGTACGCACGTTGATGCGCAGGCCGGAAGCGGTGTACTCGGGCAGAGGCTCGTCGCGATAGATGCAGGCCACGCCGTGGGCGGCGGGGAAGTACGCCAGCTGCTCGGGCCAGGAGGCGTCGAAGAACTGGTAGGCCTTGCGCTGCGGCTGCAGCTCCACCTGGTTCTCCAGCTGCTGGCCGGGCAGGTCCTCGTTCATGAAGCGCTTGCCGCGCAGGTTCAGCCAGAGATAGCCGTTGTTGCCGATGACACCGCGGCCGTCGGCGCCGGCACCGCCGCCCATGTGGTGGATCATCGGGGCGTGCCACTGCTCGATGGCGGCACCGGCCCAGGCTCCCATCTTGTGGCCCTCACCGACATTGGTGTAGTTGCCTTCGTCATCAAGGTCGATGCTCAGGATGTTGATGCCGTTTTCCACGCATTCCGGCGCGTAGAACTTCATCATGTCCTCGTTGCCCAGGTAATCGCCCGTGGCCAGAATGACGCTGGGCGCGGTGATCTTGATGTAGCCGTCGGAGCCGGCGGCCTGGGCGTAGATGCCCGCGACGGCGCCCTCGTCATTCAGGATCAGCTCGACGCCCTTGGTGGAGTAGCGCACCTCGGCGCCGGCGTCCACGGCGGCCTGCAGGTTGTCGGCCATGACGGTGGCCAGGCTGGAAAAGCCGACGGAAGTGGGATAGCAGGGCAGGTCCTCTTTGGTGTAGTCGTAGGTCTCCGGCATCGGGTACATGTAGGGGAACATATAGTTGGCCTGGGCGTCCGCCGGAATCTCGGCGTAGCTTTCGGGCGCCATGTACAGGTTCTTGCTGGCGCCGACGAACCAGTCGAGCGCGGCGCCAGACTCGTCGTAGTAGCGGCTGATGATGCTCTGGCTCACGTGGTGGCTGCACTCCTCCATGTGCATGTTCACGACCATCTTCTTATCGAGGAAGCCGTCGCCGCGGCCCCACTGGGCCTGGGTCTGGCCGCCGAAGATGGCCATGTCGCTGGCCACGCTGTTGAGGTGCGAGGAAGACTCAAGGCACACCACCTTCGCGCCAGCCTCGGCCGCGGCGCGGGCCGCCGGCACGCCGGCTGCGCCCAGGCCCACCACGACCACGTCGGCCGTCAGCTCTTCTTCCACCTGATCGTCGCTGATTGCGGGCGCCTCGCCGAGCCAGGGCAGCGTGCCCGTGCCGTCGAAGCCGACGGTGGAATTGGCTGCGCCCGTGGTGCCAAGCGTCTCGCCCGCGCTGCTTGAAGAGGCGGCCGGCGCGGCCGATTGCGGTGCGCAGCCGGCGAGTCCGGCCCCCGCGATGGCGGCGCTGACGAGCGCGGCTCCGGAGAGGAAGTTGCGGCGAGTGACGTTCATTTCAGACATGAGAACCTCCCTGTTTCCCGTGGGGCGCTTCCGTGCTGCCCCGTGGCGTCCCCGGCGGTTCCGGGGGCGTTTCTTCGTCGGCGCCGTGGCCGACCTGCTGGGGCTATCATGGCCCGTGCGGCGGCGGTGCGCATCAACCGCCGGGGTCGAATCGGGGTTGAATGCGAGCCGCAACGGCGCTTCTTCGACGGGTGGAAAAGGCGAAATCACGGTTGAATGAGCGGCAAAACCCCAGGTGGAGTATCGTCCGTTAGGGTTGAATGGCCGTTTGTGCCCGGTATTTCGACGGGGTCGCGCCCAGGTGGTCTTTCTTGTGCCATAATGCCCCTGGAAGGGAGGATCGTGACCAAACGCAACGCCATAGGGATACGTCCGGAGCATATCCGCTTTGCGGTGGGCTACGGAAGCGTCAGCGCCTGGGGCGTTATGATGCTCTATGTGCCGTGGGCCGCGTCGCCTGGCTTCTCGTTGCAGGCGCTTCTGTCCATGGTGCCCGGGCTCGTTGTGTGCCTGGCATGCCTGCTTCTCTTCCGGCAGCGCCTGTCGCTTTCGGGACGCACGCCGCTTGTGGCCGGGGCGGCTCTTCTTACGAGCTTGGGGACCCTTGCGTGTACCTATCCGACCCTGGCCGCCATACCGGGCGCTTTTGTGACAGGCATGGCGCTTTCGGGTGGGTTCGCCATCTTGCTCATCATGGCGTGGTTCGATGCCTTCGCGCATATTGGCCCGCGCGGCATCATCGTTCTCTCCGGCTGCAGCATCGTCGTGACGGCACTGGGAAGCTGGTTCTTCGTCCAATGCGACGACGCCTTGGCCAGTGTGCTCACCTCGCTTCTGCCCATGCTGTCCTTCGTGCTTCTGCCTTTGGCGTCTGCGAAGGCGCCGAAGAGCGGGGAAGGGGAGGAGACGCCAGGGGCCTTGCAAGGTAGCGCGGCGGCCGTTGATCGGGAAGAAGAGCGCGGAGAGCGTGCCCCCGAGCGCTTGCTGGCGCGAACGCCGAGACTTGCTGATGTGCTGTCGGCGGCCGTGCCCCTGCGCACGCTGGCTGGCTTCGCTATCACCTTCTTCGTGCTCAGCTCCATTACTACCATTGTCGTCGGTCGCGATAATCTCTCGCAGCTCGGTGCGCCTTCGCTCGTCATTCCGCTGGCGGCGGCGCTCTTCTTCGTGGCCAGCGGCTTTTTCGCCCGCGGGAAGATCGATCCCTCCATTCTCTACAAAGTGCTGCTGTGCGCGTCTGCGGCCTTCGTTTTCTTTTCGTTCTACCTGGGGGATGTCAACGGCGCGCTCACGCTGCACGCCCACAACATCATCGAGGCCATGGCCTGGGTCGTGCTGGCCTTGGGTGCGAAGAAGACGCCGGTGGCGCCGCATCTGGTCTTTGCCGTGGGCTGGATCGCCGAATGCGTCGGCAAGACGCTGGGCCAGCTGGTGGCGCCTTTGCTCGCCGGAGACCCGCTCGTGCTTATGGCCGTCGTCGTCATGCTGGTGCTTTTGGGCGTCGGCTTCGCCTTCAGCGAGGGCTACAACCTGCTTGACATCGATGACGAAGAGGGGAAGGCCGAAGCCCTCGCAACCGAGCGCGTCGAGGCTGCCGAAGGCGCGAGTGCGAACGCTCGCCGCGAGGCCCTTTCCGTCGCGGTCGGGGAGGACGGAGCTCCTGCGGCTGTATCCGAAACAGCAGCTTCTCTCCCGTGTCGTTCCGAGCGCAGCGTCGCAGGCGCGGAGTCGAAGGATCGTCCCGCTGACGGCGAGAGCACCGGCGAGCATTCTTGCGGTGAGCGCCCGGATCTCTACGCCGCCTTCTGCTCCGAGTACGACCTCTCGCCCCGCGAAAGCGAGGTCTTCCGCCTGTGGGTCACGGGCCACGGTCTGAAGTACATCCAGAACGCGCTGTTCGTCTCGGAGTCCACGGTGAAGTCGCACCTGCGCAGCATCTACCGCAAATGCGACACCCACAATCGCGACGAGATCATCGCCCTCTTCGAACGCGAGACGTCGGAATTCGGTTGACGCGTCCGGCGCGGCTGGTTGCGAGCCTGCGGCCGGCTTCTGCGGCGAGGGCTACACCGATGCTGGCGAGCCCTCTTTCGTGAGTGCTGCCGAGCAGCCGCTTTCCACGCTTTCTGCCGATGCGGACACGGCCTCCTATGCCAACCTGCGCCGCCTCGTGAGGTCGGGCGCCGGTTTGGGAACGATTGATCCGGGCGCCGTGCGCATCGAGGAGATGCTGAACTACTTCGACTACGACTACGCTGCGCCCGCAGAGGGCGAGGATTTCGCGCTGACCGCCCGCGCCGGGGCGTGCCCCTGGAACGCCGAAAGCGAGCTGGTCGTGCTCGGGCTTACGGTAGGGCAGGCGGCCACGGAGGCACCGCCGACGAATCTCGTGCTGCTGGTGGATGTGTCGGGTTCCATGGGGGACGCCGAGAAGCTTCCGCTTCTGAAGGAGTCCATGGCGCGTATCGTGAAAGGGCTGCGGGCGGAGGATCGGGTCTCGATCGTCACCTACTCCGGCGTGGAAGAGGTGGTGCTCAAGGGGGCTTCCGGCGATGATACCGAAGCCATTCTCAGCGTCATCAACGGTCTTGAGGCGGCCGGTTCCACCAACGGGGAGGCGGGGCTTTCCATGGCCTACCGCGTGGCCGAGGAGACGCACATCGAGGGGGCGTGAACCGCATTGTTATGGCCTCGGACGGCGATTTGAACGTGGGCATCTCCTCCGAGGACGAGCTGAACGCCTTCGTCAGCGAGAAGCGCGGCCAGGGAACCTATCTCTCGGTGCTGGGCTTCGGGTCGGGAAACTATCAGGACGCCAAGATGGAGACCCTCGCCGATTACGGCAACGGCTCCTACCATTACATCGATTCCGCCGACGAGGCAGCCCGCGTCTACGAGCGCTTCCTGGCCGCCGGGGCGGTTCCCGTGGCCGACGATGTGAAGCTGCAAGTGGAATTCGATCCGCGGATGGTGGAGAGCTACCGGCTCATCGGCTACGCGAACCGCGTCATGGCTGACGACGACTTCCGCAACGACGCCGCCGACGCGGGAGAATTGTGCGCTGGTGCCGAGCTGACCGTCGCCTACGAGGTAGTGCTCACCGACGAGGGACGGCGTCGCGAAGGGGATGAGCCGTGGCTCACGTGCGCGGTGCGCTACCAGCCGGCCGGCGAGCGAGCGGGGGAGGCGCCGGCAGAGCAGCGGTTCGCTGTGGGCCGCGAGAGCTGGTCTGCCGAGCCCGGCGACGACTGGTCGTTGGCCGCGGCGGTCGTCGAGTTTGGCATGCTCGCCCGGGACTCCGAGTTCGTCGGCACGGCCACGGCCGATGATGCAGCTGCTTTGGCCGAAAGCTCCGCAAGCTCGCTGGATGCTACCGACCGCGCCGCTCGCCGCGAGCTAACCGACCTCATCCGCCAAGCGCAGCGCAACGCCGCCTTCGATGGCGTCGTTGCTGCTAGCTGAGGGTTCTCGTTGGAGGATTCCTGCTAAATTATGCTTCTGCCTCGAGGGAGCTACTTGTCCGCTGCCAGGGCGTACCTACTCGTACCCCATGGCAGCCAGTTGGTCTTCGCTCAGGCCGAAATAGTGACCCAGCTCATGGATGATGGTCTTGCCGACCTCTTCCACGATTTCCTCGCGGCTGTCAAAGCAACGCTCGTGGGGTCCCTTGAAAACGGTGATGACGTCGGGGATATCGTCGTCGTAGCCGTTGGCCCGTTCCACGATGGAAAGCCCGTCGAACAGCCCTAAAAGGTCGTCGAATTCATCTTCGCCTTCCGCATCCCGCATCTCCGCGCCCCATTCCTCGTCGTGTCCCAAATGGTAGGCGCTCGGCTCCTCTTCCCACACCACGGCCACGTTCTGCAACGCTTCCATGAACTGCTCGGGCATCGCATCGAGCGCCTCGGCGACGGCGACTTCGAATTCCTCATCGGTCATGCGATACATGGGAACCTCCACGTGGTTGGACACTGTTCGCATCAAATGGTGACAGTGTGCGCGATTGCAATTATTGTAGTGTAGCAGCTGTCACTTCCTTGGCGTACGCTGCGTCTTAGCTCTATGGGGAATTCGACATATCTCGGCACTCCTATGCCAGGATCGCAGGTTTGGTATTGCGCGGGGCGCAGCGCTGGCGAGATCGGAGGTTTGGTACCGCGCTGCGGGAAAATACTGGCGAAATCGTGCGTTTGGTATCTTTTCGTGGCAAGATCTTAAGTTTGGTACCCGCTCTTGGGCGAATCTCGAGGTTTGGTACCTGCGAAAGCCGCGCGAGAGAATCGCGACCAGGCATTTCTTCGGGCGCAGGGAACCAAATCGCCGAAGTTGGCGGAAATCAGGGAACCAAACTTCGATTTCTGCCAGGGCCACGCCTCCAGAGGAACCAAACGGCCTAATTTGCCAAAGTTGCCGTCATCGTCGGGCGTCGTTGAAGTATTTGTGCGAAACACGGCGCGGTGAGGGGGTTTGTGTTACCATTGCCCGCGCATTCAAAGGCGCGCGGAGGGTCCGGGCGCACTGCTCGTCGGAAGTGACGCGCCGACGGCAATTATCGACAGGCAAGGCGACCCCTTGCCCGACCTTATGGAGGAATTGCATGAAGATTCTGGGCATGGGAGTTCCCGAGCTCCTCATCATCCTGGTCGTTATCCTGCTCATCTTCGGCCCGAAGAACCTGCCCAAACTCGGCAGCGCGCTCGGCAAGACGGTGAAGAACCTGCGCGAGGGCATGGGCGCCGGCGAAAAGGACGTCGAGGAAGCCGCCGACGACGAGGAAGTCGTCGAAGTGGTGGAAGAGGTCGTGGAAGAGCCTGCTGCCGCTCCGAAGAAGACGGTGAAGAAGGTCGTCAAGAAGAAGGCCGAGTAACCTCGCTCCTTCGACAACATCAGGTAAGAACGGTGGTGCGCCCGCTGCGTTAGGCGGGCGCACCACCGATGTATAAGAGAGAAAACAGGAATCATCATGGCTAACGACAACTACGTGCTGACCGAAGAAGGCAAGAAGAAGCTCGAGGAGGAGCTGCACTACCTCGAGAACGAGAAGCGCGCCGAAATCGGCGAGCGCATCAAGGTCGCTCGCGAGTTCGGCGACATCTCCGAGAACTCCGAGTACGACGACGCCAAAAACGAGCAGGGCATGATGGAGGCGCGCATCGCCGAGATCAGCCGCATCCTCTCCGAGGCCACCGTCGTGAACGCGCCGAAGCGCTCGAGCAAGGTGAATATCGGCTCCACGGTGACCGTGGACATGAACGGCCGCGAGCGCGTGTTCACCATCGTGGGCGGCGCCGAGTCCGACGCCCACGAGGGCAAGATCTCCAACGAGTCGCCGGTGGGTCAGGCGCTGCTCGGCTGCAAGAAGGGCGACGAAGTGACGACGACCGGCCCCACTGGTCGCGACATCAAGCTGACCGTTATCAAGATCGAGCACTAGGAGACCGGAATGGCCGAAGCGGTAGAAATCATCGAAGACGATCCCATCGAGGTGCGCCGCGCCAAGCGCGAGGCGCTGATTGCCGCGGGCATCGATCCCTATGGGCACTCGGTCAAGCGCAGCCATACGGTGGGCGAGCTGAACGAGAAGTACGCGCACTTGGAAGACGGCGAGTCCACTGAGGACGCGGTGCTCATCGCCGGCCGTGTCATGGCCAAGCGCGTCCAGGGCAAGATCGCGTTTCTGGAGCTGCGCGAGTCCGGCTGCGACATTCAGCTGTTCTGCCGCATCAACGCGCTGGGCGAGGAAGCTTTCGCGGCGCTGTGCGATTTGGACGTGGGCGACTGGATTGCCGTGCATGGCACCATGATGCGCACGAAGCGCGGGCAGCTGTCCGTGGCGGTGGATTCCTTCGAGCTGATGAGCAAGTCGCTGCGCCCTCTGCCTGAGAAGTTCCACGGCCTGACGGACAAGGAGACCCGCTATCGCCAGCGCTACGTGGATCTCGTCATGAACCCCGAGGTGCGCACCACCTTCGAGCGCCGCTTCAAGATCGTCTCGGCTATCCGCCGCTACATGGAGGGCCAGGGCTACTACGAGGTGGAGACGCCGTTTCTGCATGCCATCATCGGCGGCGCGAACGCGAAGCCCTTCATCACGCACTTCAACGCGCTTGATCGCGACTACTACCTGCGCATCGCCACGGAGCTGCCGCTGAAGCGTCTGCTCGTGGGCGGTTTCGAGAAGGTGTTCGAGATCGGTCGCCAGTTCCGCAACGAGGGCATGGATCCGTACCACAACCCCGAGTTCACCACCATGGAGGCCTACGAGGCCTTCGGCGACCTCGACTCCATGATGGATCTCACCGAGGGCTGCATCAAGGCCGCGGCCGAGGCGGCCTGCGGCACCCTTAAGATCGAGTACCAGGGAACGCCGGTAGACCTGTCCGGCGACTGGCGCCGCGCCTCCATGATGGAGCTGGCCAGCGAGCACGCCGGCGAGGAGGTGTCCTTCGACCGCACTCGCGACGAGCTGGTGGCCATTCTGGAAAAAAACGGCGGCCATGCCGAGGCGGCCTGGGGCAAGGGCAAGCTCATCTCCGAGATCTTCGAGGCCGTGGCGGAGGAGAAGCTCATCCAGCCCACCTTCGTCGTCGACCACCCGCTGGAGATCTCGCCCCTGGCGAAGAAGCATCCGGAGAACCCCGAGCTCACTCAGCGCTTCGAGCTGTTCATCCTGGGCCACGAGTACGGCAACGCCTTCACCGAGCTGAACGACCCGGTGGATCAGGCCGAGCGCTTCCGCGCCCAGGTGGCGGCCAAGGACATGGGCGACGACGAGGCCATGGGCTTCGACGCCGACTACATCCGCGCGCTGGAGTACGGCATGCCGCCGGCCGGTGGCGTGGGCATCGGCATCGACCGCTTGGTCATGTTGCTCACCGATGCGCCGTCCATTCGCGACGTGCTGCTGTTCCCGCACATGAAGGACGAGGTGCTCGGGGACGGGAGGCCGGTGTGCGCGACTGAGAAGGCGCCGGCCGAGGGTGCGCCGGCTGAGGGTGCGCCGGTTGCAACTTGCGCGGCTGAGGCCACCAGTGCCGAGCCCTCCGAGCCCATCGACTTCTCCAACGTCGTCATCGAGCCACTCTTCGAGGACGAGGTGGACTTCGACACCTTCAGCAAGTCGGACTTCCGCGCCGTGAAGGTGAAGGAGTGCATCGCGGTGCCGAAGTCGAAGAAGCTGCTGCAGTTCACCCTGGACGACGGCACGGGTACCGACCGCACCATTCTGTCGGGCATCCACGCCTACTACGAGCCGGAGGAGCTCGTGGGCAAGACGCTCATCGCCATCACCAACTTGCCGCCGCGCAAGATGATGGGCGTGGCCTCCGAGGGCATGCTCATGTCTGCGATTCACGAAGTGCCCGGCGACGACGGCGAGCCCGAGGAGCGCCTGAACCTCCTCGTGGTAGACGACCGCATCCCCGCCGGCGCCAAGCTGTACTAGGCGCTCGCGCTGACGACTCCAGGACGGCCCCCTTCGCAACTGCGGCGAAGGGGGCCGTCCTTTGTATCCAGCTTCTTGACGGCTGGTGAATGACGACGCGTTGTGGGGCGCCCTCTGCTTAGAATGGGAGGGGAGAGGAGGTGCCCCATGAGCGCCACGGATGACGAACAGCAATGCGACGAAGACGACGAGCGCGCCGCCCGCGAGCGGCGAGAGCGCCGCGAGGAGCGCCGGCGGCGCAAGGAGCGCACGCGCCGCGAGGGCCTGCGTCGGCGCTTGGGCGACTCCTCCGCGTTCAAACGCGAGACCTTCTACGCTCTGGAGAACCTGAATCGGGCGAACTGGCCGGCGAAGATCGTCGGAGGTGCGCTGTTCGCGCTCATCCTCCTGAATGCGGTGGTGGTGTTCGTCTCCGCTCAGCCGGGGCTCGATCCGGTGGCGGCCAATATCATCCAGGGCTTCTACCGGTTCTCGACTGTGTGCTTCTTCGTGGAGTATATCGCTCGTATCTGGATTGCCGATTTGGCCTACGGTAACTGCACGCCGGCTCGTGCGCGGCTGCGCTATATCTTCTCGCCGTGGGGCATCATCGACCTCTTGTCCTTCGGGCCGAATATGGCGGCGTGGTTCCTGCCCGTCACGCCCGCGTTGCAGAACGTCATCAGCGTGGTGCGGTTGGTGCGCCTGATAAAGATCTCTCGCTACATGCGGGGTCTGCGCACCATCGGCCGCGTCATTTCGAAACACTATCACGAGATCGTAGCATCGTTTCTGGTCATCGCCATGCTCGTGGTAGTGGCCAGTGTCGTGATGTACGAGATCGAGCACCCGGCTCAGCCCGACAAGTTCAACAACTTGCTGTCGGGCATCTACTGGGCCGTGACCACGGTGACCGGCACCGGCTACGGCGACTTGGTGCCCATCACGCCGGCGGGGCGCATTGTGGGCTCGGTCATCATGTTTCTCTCGGTGGCGCTCGTGGCCATTCCCGGCGGCATCTTCTCGGCCGGCTTCGTGGCCGAGTTCCAAAATGCCAACCTGCGCAAGATCGAGCGCGACGTCCGCCGCGAGGACGCCCGTCAAGACAACCGCGACGAGGAGGAGCGCGCCGCCGACGAAGAAACCGAGCATGACACGCCTCCTCCCTCACAACGTGCCCACAAATGACGGCTTCTCGGGGTGGAGGTTTAGCAATTCAAGATAGGGAGTGCTAAACTGCACGGGAACTATTTACCGTGCCCGACGTGTCAGTTTTACCAGAGAGAAAGCATTCGCAGAAGGGCACTAACCCAAGGAACGAGGCAACCATGTCATTCGAGAAATTCACGGACAAGGCGCGTAAAGTGCTTGTCCTGGCTCAGGATGAGGCGCGCTCGCTTCACCAGCCCTACGTGGGCACCGAGCATATCCTGCTCGGCCTCATCCAGGAGAAGGACGGTCTTGCCGCCCAGGCGCTCGATCGCCTGAACGTCAGCTACGACGGCGTCGTTCAGGCCATCCGCCAGGTGGTCACCATCGACGAGGACACCGACGTCTCCGGACATCTCTCCTTCACGCCGCGCGTCAAGCGCGTGCTGGAGAACTCGCTGCGCGAGGCCATGCAGATGGGGCAGTCCTACATCTCCACGGAGCACTTGCTGCTCGGCATCGTGCGCGAGGGCGAGGGCACGGCGCTCGAGGTGCTGGGCCGCCTGAACGTCTCCGGCGACGACGTGCGCGGGGCGCTGAACGATCTCGTGGGCCAATCGCCGGTCTACGCGGGGCGCGCGGGCTTCGATGGCCCGGCGAGCTCGTCGGATTCCATGCTTACCGAGTTCGGCACCGATCTCACCAAGAAGGCCCGTGAGGGCAAGCTGGATCCGGTCATCGGCCGCGCCTCGGAAATCGAGCGCGTCATGCAGATCCTCTCGCGTCGCCAGAAGAACAACCCGCTCATTCTGGGCGAGCCCGGTGTGGGCAAGACCGCCATCGCCGAGGGCTTGGCGCAACTCATCGTGGCCAACCAGGTGCCCGACATCCTGCGCAACAAGCGCCTCATCACGTTGGACGTGTCTGCGCTCGTGGCCGGCTCGAAGTACCGCGGCGAGTTCGAGGAACGTCTGAAGAAGGTCATCAAGGAGGTCATGGACGCCGGCGACGTGCTGCTGTTCATCGACGAGATCCACACCATCATCGGCGCCGGCTCCGCGGAAGGCTCCATCGATGCGGCCGCTATCTTAAAGCCCCCGCTGTCCCGCGGCGAGATTCAGATCATCGGCGCCACCACCCTGGAGGAGTTCCGCAAACACCTGGAGAAGGACTCCGCGTTGGAGCGCCGCTTCCAACCGCTCACCATCAACGAGCCCAACGAGGAACAGGCCGTGCGCATCATGGAGGGCCTGCGCGACAAGTACGAGGCGCACCACGGTGTGCACTTCACCGATGAGGCGCTGACCGCCGCCGTGCAGCTGGCCAACCGCTACATCCAGGATCGTTACCTGCCCGACAAGGCCATCGACGTCATGGACGAGGCCGGCGCCCGCATGCGCATCCGCAACATGACGCTGCCCAAGGAGCTGCGCGATTTGGACGAGAAGCTGCGGAAGGTGCGCGCCGACAAGGATCGCGCCATCGGCGAGCAGCAGTTCGAGCGCGCCGCCGAGCTACGCGACGAGGAAGAGGCCCTGAAGCAGGAGCGCGAAGAGGCCGAGAAGAAGTGGGAAGAGGACACGTCGAAGACCGTGCAGAACGTCACGGTCGAGGACATCGCCGACGTGGTGTCCATGTCCACTGGCGTGCCCGTGAGCAACCTCACCGAGGCCGAGACCGAAAAGCTGCTGCGCATGGAAGGCGTTCTGCACGAGCGCATCATCGGCCAGGACGAGGCCGTCACGGCGCTTTCCAAGGCCATCCGCCGCTCCCGCTCGGGCTTGAAGGATCCGAAGCGCCCCGCTGGTTCGTTCATCTTCCTGGGCCCGTCGGGCGTGGGCAAGACCGAGCTTTCCAAGGCGCTGGCCGAGTTCCTGTTCAACTCCGAGGACGCGCTTCTGTCCTTCGACATGTCCGAGTACATGGAGAAGCACACGGTGAGCCGCCTGGTGGGTTCGCCTCCGGGCTACGTGGGCTTCGACGAGGGCGGCCAGCTCACCAAGGCCGTGCGCCAGCGTCCGTACTCGGTGGTGCTCTTCGACGAGATTGAGAAGGCGCATCCGGATGTGTTCAACATCCTGCTGCAAATTCTGGAGGAGGGGCGTCTTACCGACGCCCAGGGCCGCACCGTGGACTTCCGCAACACCGTCATCATCATGACGTCGAACGTGGGCGCCCGTGACATCACCACCACGACCACGCTGGGCTTCTCGAACTCGGGGCAGAACGGGCTTTCCGACAAGGAGATCAAGAGCCGCGTCATGCACGAGCTGAAGAACGCCTTCAGGCCGGAGTTTTTGAACCGTATCGACGAGATCATCGTGTTCAAGAGCCTGACCGAGGACGAGATCGTGCAGATCGTCGACCTCATGGTGGCCGAGCTGCGCGAGCGCATGATCGCCCAGAACATGACCATCAACCTGGACGACGCCGCCAAACGCCTTGTGGCCAAAGAGGGCACTGACACCGCCTTCGGTGCGCGCCCCTTGCGTCGCGCCATCCAGCGCATGCTGGAGGATCCGCTGTCCGAGCAGATTCTCGAGGGCCGCTGGACAAGCGGTTCGGTGGTGGACGTCACCGTGTCCGAGGACGGTGAGGAGCTGGTGTTCTCCGAGGGAACCGGTTCCATCCCGGCGCCCCGCAAGCGCGACTCCATCGCCCGTGACGCCGAGCTTTTGCTGACGAACTACGACCTGGGCCACGCCGGCGTGGGAAGTGGCCGCGGCGCCGGCACCCCCGCCGGTTCCCTGGCGGGAGGGGAATAGGGTCGTTTTCGGCTACCGGCGCTTGCCCGAGCGTATTGCCGGGCGGCCGCGATTTGCTCGGTGCACTTGTGGCTCGCCTCGCAGGCTGGGTCTTGACGAGCGCACTGCGCTCCGGTTGCGCAGCATGTGCGGATTTTGCTGTATGGCAGGAGGCTCTCCGGAGCCTCCTTTTTACGTGCTGGCGTTGCCGTCCCAGCGTTGCCGTCCCAGCATTGCCGCCTCGGCGTTGTCTCGGCGCGCTGTTTCCGGAAACGCTGCGGTAAATGCCAGTTCGACCCCGAAATGGCCGACACTTCGCTTCAGAAAAGGGCCCCAATTCGGCCATTTCGCCCTTCAACTGGCATTTTTGCTCATGGTTGAATGCCATTTCGCCCTTCAACTGGCATTCAGGTGAGAAAATTCGAAAATCCCTCTGATGGCTTATACTATAAACAAGTATCAGAGCGTGCCCTCGTGGTCTTGCGCTCGAACGCCACGCTATCGCCATGGGAGGATTTATGCCGAACATCATCGATCCCGTCACCGAGCCCTCGGTTCTTCGCGAGCCGTCTTTTTGCATGGATGAGCTCGATTTCGATGCCCTGAGCTCGCCGCTTCTGCAGCTGCAAGGCAAAGTGGACAAAAAGCCCCAGACGGCGGCTATCATTCTGGCTGGTGGCACAGGGGAGCGCTTCGGCAAAGAAGGTGGCAAGCAGCTGGTGGAGATTGCCGGCAAGCCCATCCTCACGTGGTCGGCCGAGGCCTTCGACGCGGTAGGCGATGTGGGGCTCATCGTCATCGTGTGCCCCGAGGAGCGTATGCGCGAGTACTTGTCCCGCGCCATCGACCCGTTTCCCTTCGTCACGCCCGTGGTGCTCGCGCCCTCGGGGGCCATTCGTCAGGAGTCGGCGTTTTCGGGGCTCGAGATGGTGGGCGACGAGTACGAGTACGTGGTGCTGCACGATGGCGCCCGACCGCTCGTGTCGCCGGATCTCATCGAGCACACCATCAACATGGTGAAGGGCAACTTCGATGCCGACGGCGCCATTGTGGCACATCCGGCGGTGGATACGCTGAAGGTCGTGGAAGACGGCGTGGTGGTGGGCACCCCCGACCGGTCGGTCTTCTGGAATGCCCAGACGCCCCAGGTCTTCCGCGCGGGCATCTACCGCCGCGCCCATGCGAGCGCGCTGTCCGACGGCTTCGTGGGAACTGACGACTCGTCGCTCATCGAGCGGCTTGGCGGTAAAGTGCTGATCGTGGAAGGGAAGCGCGACAACATTAAGCTCACGGTGCCCGAGGACTACGTGCTTCTCGCCAGCGCCGTCCGCACCATGCTTTTGAACTCCGAGCATCGGTGATGGTCGACGAAGGGGCCGAGAGGGAAATGAGAAGGGTTCTCAAAGGCGTCATGCATGATGGAGGAAGGCGGAAGGAGCCTGAATGAACGACCTGCACAATCTTCGGACGGGGCTGGGAATGGATGTGCACGCCTTTGCTCCGGGCCGCAAGCTCATCTTGGGCGGGGTAGACATCCCGCACCATCAGGGGCTCGACGGGCACTCCGATGCCGACGTGCTGGCCCATGCCATCTCCGACGCGCTGCTCGGTGCTGTGCGCGGGGGCGACATCGGGAAGCTGTTCCCCGACACCGACCCGGCCTACAAGGATGCTGACTCGCTCAAGCTGCTCGCCGAGGTGGCTCGCTTTGTGCGCGAGCGCGGTTTCGAGATCATCGACGTGGACAGCGTCATCGCCGCCCAGGCCCCGAAGCTTTCTCCCTACCGCGAGGCTATGCGCGAGAACCTGGCAGCGGCCATGGGAGTGCCCGTGGAAAACGTCGGCGTAAAGGCCACCACCACCGAGCACTTGGGCCACGAGGGTCGCGAAGAAGGCATCACCGCCTACGCCACCTGCCTCGTGTGCCGCATTTAACGACCATCAGAACCTAACCTGAACCTTCGACTACGCACCGGAGAAGGCGGCCTTCTACGTCCTGCGCGTCCGCTGGGTGAGCGACGTCGGCGAGGTGAGCCCCGCGAGCGTCTTCGCTGAGCTGCAGGCGGGCGAGTGGGAAGACGCTCGCTCGGCCGCCTCGTTGCCGACACGACTGAAGCGCCAGCGCGAGCTGTGCAGCTTGACCCAGGAGGAGTTGGCTGAGCGATCGGGGATAAGCTTGCGCTCCATCCAAATGTACGAGCAGCGGCAGAAGAACACCAATCGCGCCTCCGCTGAGGCGGTCTACCGCCTCGCCTGCGCCTTGCGCTGCTCCATGGAAGGGCTGCTGCAGTTTTAGGTTGATTCTCGCAATCCCAAAATCTCTCCCAAGCGTCGCACATTTCTCCGCTCTCAAGCGTATTGTCTGTGAAAGGCCTTTTGTGGAAGGTGGCGACGGGACGGCAAGCTAGCGGCCGCGCTGTCGCCGCTTTCTCGACGGACGAGAAGGAAACCCGTGGACAACCGCCAGTACCGACAGATCGTCGACGACTACGCCGACATGGTGTACCGCATCGCGCTCAACCAAACGCGGCGCGTGCCCGATGCCGAGGACGTGGTGCAGGCGGTGTTCCTGAAGCTCTACGAGAAACCGCCGACGTGGCTTGGCAACGGGCTCGAGTGCGATGGCGGGCGAGCCATGGCGGCCGGAACCGAGCGCGAACCCGCCCGCGACGAGCGTCTGCGCGCCTGGCTCATCCGCGTCACGGTGAACGAGTGCAAAAGCCTCTGGCGGAGTCTGTGGCGCCAGCGAGTGGAGCTGCGCGAGATTCGCGACGGCGATGCCCCGCCCTTCGAGGAGTCCGCGTTCGCCGAGCCGGCTCACGAGGCGCTGTACGCGGCTTTGGGCACGCTGCCCGAAAAGTGCCGCATTGTCGTGCACCTGTTCTACTTCGAGGACATGGGTACTCGCCGGATCGCCGAGGTGCTGGGCATCAAGGAACCCACGGTGCGCACCCGGCTCGTCCGAGCAAGGAAACTACTGAAACAGTCACTGAAGGAGGCGTGGGAAGATGAGCAACCAAAACTGAAGGAGGCGTGGGAAGATGAGCAACCAAAGCCAATACAAAGCCATGATGGGCGAGGTCCATGCCTCTGCTGACCTGATTGGAAAGGTTAAGGGCATTCCCATGGAGAAGACGAAGAAGCGCACGACGGCCCTGAAATTCGCGACCGCTACCTGCGCGGCATTGTTGGGCGTGTTCGTGGTCACCAACGGCGTCTGCTACGCCGCCACGGGCGAGACCTGGGTGGAGAAGGCCACGGTCTACATCAACGGCGAGCCGGTGGAGCTGGACGTGCAGATGAGCCAGAACGGCGATACCACCGTGGCGGAGGTCAGCTACGAGGTGAACGATGAGAGCGGCGGCGCGGCGCAGATGACCATGATCTCGGAAGACGGCGACTTCGACGGCACGACCTTCGAGATCCACGACTACACGGTGGAAGGCGCCGAGGACGGTTCGCCGAACGCCGACGACATGGTGCTGGAATCTTCCGACGGCCATGTCATTCTGGCCCCCGAGGGCATCGAGCCCATCGACCTCACCGATGAGCTTGCCACCAACGGCGCCGCCACGGGCACCTACGAGAAGGACGGCGCTACCTACGTGTACCAGGTAAGCGGCGAGCCCGGCAACTGGCACGCCTCCGTGCATCTTGAGGGCGTCGACGCCGAAGCTTCCCCGTCCGCCGCTGCCGAGGCGCGATAGAGTTCCGATAGAACGGTTGTAGAATTCCGCCGCGCATCGTGCGCGTCCCCTATAATCTCCCGCGCGGGCGCAGTCCCTGCGGGAGATTATTGCGTGGAAGGAAGCGGTTATGGCGAGGTTGACGGAGCGGGCCTTCGAGAATGCAGTGGTGCGGCTGCGCGACGGCCAGGGCGCGTTGGGCCAAAGCGCGTTGGATGTGCTGCACAACCAGCGTGAGGAGCTGGCGAACCAAATGCTGGCGCGGCTGGCGGGCAGCGACGAGTTCGCTGCCATGCTGGAGCGCAGCTTCGGCCCCTTCCGGCGGCTTATGACCTACTACGAGTGCGCCATGATGGAGGTGGAGACGAAGTTCCGCGTGCTGGATGCCGAGTTCGGGCTGCAGCATGATCGCAACCCTATCGAGTCCATCAAGTCGCGCCTGAAAAGCACCGACAGTCTGGCGAAGAAGCTCGCCCGCAAAGGCTTCCCCATGTCGGTGGACTCCATCGAGCAGAACATCTACGACGTGGCCGGCGTGCGCGTGGTCTGCACCTTTCCCGAAGATATGTTCTCTCTGGCCGAGTCGCTGCTTTCCCAGGATGACGTGATCCTTATCGAACGGCGCGACTACGTGGCTTCCCCGAAGCCGAGCGGGTACCGCAGCCTGCACCTCATCATCGAGGTGCCCATTTTCCTCGAACGTGAGAAGCGCTCGGTGAAAGTGGAAGTGCAGCTGCGCACCATCTCTATGAACTTCTGGGCCTCGTTGGAGCACCAGCTGCGCTACAAGAAGAACCTTTCCGACGAAGAGGCCGCGGCGGTGGCCGCCGAGCTGGCCGATCTGGCCGAGACCGCCGCCGATTTGGATCGCCGCATGCAGATCTTGCGCAACTATTTGGACGACGGGGAAGAGTAGGGGCAGACAGTGCTCGTGCTCACCTTGTAGCCTGAAAGTCTCGCACTCCATATCATTCCCGATCGGTAATAGAACCGCCCAAATTTCCTTTTCATTCCCGATCGGTAATGATATAGTTCTCGATCGGCAGATATTCCCGATAGGTAATGAGAGCATCATGCGCATTAACTCGATGAAGGTCCTGGGGCAAGCCATTCGTGCGCGTCGCAAAGAGCTCGGCTATTCGCAGCAAGAGATGGCCGAGTATTGCGGGTGCGGTACGCGCTTCGTTTCCGATCTGGAGAACGGCAAGGAGACCATTCAGTTTGGCAAGGCCCTCGTCGTCGCTTCCATGCTCGGGCTCGATCTGAGCATAGACGTGAGAGGGGGAGCGCGGTGAGTGACTTGCTCAGAGTGTATAAAGGGGGTGTCTTAGTTGGCGTTCTCGACAAGGGCGATGGCGAGCCGTTTTATGGCTTTACCTATGACGAGGCCTATCTGAAAATGTCATCTGCCATGCCGCTGTCCCTATCGTTGCCGCTTTCGGCTCGCCGCTACACAGGTCATGAGGCGATGCCGTTCTTTGAAGGCCTTCTTCCCGAAGGCGATGTTCGCGAGGCGGTGGCGCGGCAGTTCCATGTGTCGGCCCTGCGGCCCATGGAGCTCATTCGCGTGCTCGGCAAAGATTGCGCCGGTGATGTCGTCGTGTTGGGAGAGGACGATGGCTGCGATTTGCCGGAGGAGGCGGCTTACGTTCCGCCCCTCAACGCTCTTGAGGAAATCGCCCGCTATCCTTACGGTGCCATCTCCCAGCTTCGTGCAGAGTATCGCCTATCCCTTGCTGGCGGTCAGGAGAAAATCGCGCTCTTCCATGATGATCGCGCGCCTCTGGCCGAGGGCTGGTTTGCGCCATTGGCGGGAGCGCCGTCGAGCCATATTATCAAACCCCAGGTAACCGATCGTTTTCCGTTTCTGGCCCTTAACGAGTTCATGTGTATGGAGGCTGCCCGGGCTCTGGGGCTCGATGTTCCCGATGCGGCCATTGTCCCGGGCGAGCACCCCCCTTTTTTTCGTTGTCCGCCGTTACGATCGCGAAAGCGCGGAGGAATCCGGCGACGGCACGCCCCAGATGTTGCGGCGGGTGCACCAGGAGGACTTTTGCCAAGCTATCGGCCGCACTTCGGGAGAGAAGTACGAGACACGAAAAACCCATCACGCTCAGGATATGGCCGCCATTTTGGTGGGCTATGCTGCACGACCCATTGAGGCGCTCGGCGAATTGTTCCGGAGGATCGCCCTGAACTACCTCATCGGAAACTGCGACGCGCATCTGAAAAACTACTCGCTCCTCCTTCGAGAAGGTGCAGCGGTTTCTCTTGCCCCTGTCTACGACTTGGTGTGCACGGCAATCTATGATGGGCGCTTTGGGGGTGGGTTGAGCAGAAGCATGGGGATTCGCATTGGCGATCACCTCAATATAGACAGGGTGACGCCCAGCGATTTCCTCCTGCTTGCTCGGGATATGCGTCAGCCGAAGCGAGTGGCCGCGACGATTCTTGAGGAATTGGTCGGTTCGATGGAAGCGGCATTTGAGACGGCTGCTATCGAATTGGCAAAGGTTGGCGCGGGCGACGACGCCTACGCCATGGCGCAACGCATCGTAGCGGGCGCAGCCAAGCGTAAGGACGTCATGCTAAAAGCCGTTGGCTTGTTGAGCTGATGTTCGTGCTTTAATCGCCTGTGTCGCAAAGGTGAGGGTGCTTTCTTGCGCTACAATGGCTCTCATTCTGAATGAACGCCCGAAGGAGCTTTTATGATCAAGCTGTACGATACGCGCCGCCGCCAGAAGGTGGACTTCGAACCCGTCGAGCCCGGGAAGGTCTCCATGTACGTCTGCGGGCCGACGGTGTACAACCGCATCCACATCGGCAACGCGCGCACGTTCATCTCCTTCGATATGATCCGCCGCTACCTCAGCTGGCGCGGCTTCGACGTCACCTTCGTGCAGAACGTGACGGACGTGGACGACAAGATCATCCGCCGCGCTGCCGAGGAGGCGCGCACGGCCGCCGAAGTGGCCGAGGAATACACGTGCCTGTTCATCGAGGACATGCGCGCGGCCGGCGTGCAGGATCCGGACATTCGCCCGAAGGCCACCGAGGAGATCGGCACCATGATCGCGCTCATTGAGCGCTTGATAGAGCGCGGCCACGCCTACGTGTCGGAGGGCGACGTGTACTTCGACGTGCGCTCCTACCCGGGTTACGGCCAGTTGTCCGGGCGCGATATCGATGAGGCGGAAAGCGGCCACCGCGAGCTGCGCGCCGACGGTCAGGGCCTGGAGGAGCGCAAGCGCGACGAGCTGGACTTCGCCCTGTGGAAGGCGGCCAAGCCCGGCGAGCCGGCGTGGGAATCCCCCTGGGGCGAGGGCCGTCCGGGCTGGCACATCGAGTGCTCGGCCATGTCCGAGAAGTACCTGGGACTGCCCTTCGACATCCACGGCGGCGGGGCCGACCTGGTGTTCCCGCACCACGAGAACGAGCGCGCCCAGTCCGAGTGCGCCTGCGACAGCACGTTCGCCAACTACTGGATGCATTCCGGTATGCTGCAGATCGCCAACGCCGAGACCGGCGAGACCGAGAAGATGTCGAAGTCGCTGAACAACTTCCTGCTGCTGCACGAGGTGCTGGAGCAGGTGCGTCCGGCGGCCCTGCGCATGCTCATGCTGCAGAGCCACTACCGCAGCCCGCTCGTGTTCGGCGAGCAGCGCGTTGCCGAGGCCGACGCGGCCCTCACGCGTATCGAGAACGCCGTGAAGGCCCTGGACTGGCTGCTGGAGACGGGCACGCCCCGCGGCGAGGCGGCCCTTGAGCCGGAGACGGCGGCGGAGGCGCTCGCGGCCACGTTGGATGCCGCGGCCCTTTCCGATCGCGTGGCCGTTCTGCGCGACGGTTTCACCGAGGCCATGGACGACGACTTCAACGCGCCGGCGGCCCTGGGCGAGATCTTCTCCTTCGTGAGCGACGTGAACGCGCTCGTGGCCGATGCGAAGACCCTTGCGGCCGAAGAGGCCGCCGCCGTGCGCGCGGCCCGCGACGCCATTGTCGAGCTCATGGACGTGCTCGGCATCGACGTGGCGGCCGCCGAGGTAGGGGAGGCCTATCCCGTGGAAGTGGTGGCGCTGGCGGCCGATCTGGCCGGCTACGACGGCGACGACCCGGAGATCGCCGTGGCGCGCCTCCTGGAGGCCCGCGCAACGGCCCGCGCCGAGAAGAACTGGGCCGTGGCCGACGGCGTCCGCAACGGCCTGGCCGACTTGGGCTTCATCATCGAGGACACCCCGCAAGGCGCCCGCGTTACCTACGAGGGGTAAGCGGCACGCGACAAAAACAGCGCAAAAGAGGGGCCGGGCGCCATGGTTGCCCGGCCCCTCTCCGTTCTTTCTTGCAGGCGCTCATGTATGGCATAATGAGCGCCTGCTAAGGAAAGAGAGTTGAAGCGAGGGTTCCATGTCCATGTACCAGCGCGTCTTGAAGGCGCTTTGCGTCCTATTGGTTGCGTACGCCGGATGCCTGGCCATTGCTGGCTTGGCGCTTATCGGGGTGGCCGTTGCGGGGACGAGCCTCGATTTGCAAATTGACGGGGCGGCCGTGACGGGCGCGGAGGCGATAGCGCTTTGCGCGGCGGCGGGCACGGTATTTCTCATTGTCGGTTTGCTCGATGTGATTGTGGCCATCCTCGGGTTGCGCGGAGTGAGGCGCCCCGAGGCCCTCAAGCCCTTCATCGTATGCGCTTCGATCATTCTGGCCCTCAACGTTGCCAATACGGCGTACAGCGCGGCCACGGGTGCACTTTCGGGCAACAATCTCCTCAACTTGCTGCTGCCGCTTTTCGTTCAGGTGCTCGCGCTTTTGTGCGCCGGGCACATTCGCAAAGAGCATGCCGCTGGCACGATGGCCGCGCCCCAGCCGATCAATCGCGGGCCCTCCCTCGGCTTTATGCGCGTCATCCAGGTGCTGTTCGCAATTAACATCATAGCCGTGCTGGTCAGTTGTGCCACTCTGCGCTCGGGCACCTATACCTTGGGCTTCAGCGAAGTGCTCGATATGGTGAACCTCGTGTTCGACGGCGTGAGCTTCTGGCTCATCATGCAGCGCTCGCGGGGCGCCCGCTACTGGATCATCGGTTTCTCGGCATTCAATATCGCGGCGGGTACGATATACAACGCGGCCACCGGCCAGTTCAATGTGCTCGATCAGCTGGGGGCGTCGGCCTTCGATATCGTGCTTCTGCTGTACTTCCTGTTCGCGAAGCGTCCGCGCCAGGTGCTGACCGTTGAGTTCACGGCGCGTCGCTGCAAGGAGCTGGTGGTGCGGGCATGGGATTTGTGGCAGCCGCGCACTTGGTCGTTCTGGCGCAGCATGATCATCTACTTCTGCCTGTTCAGCATCGTGGGGCACTGGATGGAGGCGGGTTTCTGCCTGTTCATCAAATGGGGAATCGTGCCGGGCATTTACGATCCGAATTCCGGCATTTGGCACGACTACCTGAATCCGTTCCCCGTGTACGGCGCCGGCATGGTGGCCTGCGCCGTGCTGCTGTTCCCTATCAAAAATCTGCTCGAGGAAAAGCTCGGCGGCATCGCTAAGCCGCTCGTGGCCAGCTTCATAGTGAATGCGCTCGTCTGCGCGGTCATCGAGCTTGTCTTGGGGCTCACGTCGAACATGCCCGACGCCAACGGAGTGTACCCGCTGTGGGATTACTCCACCATGCCCTTCAACTTCATGGGGCAGATCTGTTTGCAGAACACCCTCCTGTTCGGTGTGGTGGCCACGCTCATGACCTGGGTGGTGTACCCGGCGCTGCAGCGAGAGTACCTGAAACTTCCCGAGCCCATGCGGCAGACGTTCTTCGTGGCCGTGCTCGTGTTCTACGCCATCGTGGTCTGCCTGTACGTCATCAATATCACGCTGCCGGTGTAAGCGCGAGAGCTGTAATCCGAGTCGCGCGATGGGTCGCGCTTGAGGGCGACGGTGCAAGTGTTGCGGTTCAATCTGGAGGCGGCTATTGGCGCGAACCTTTCGATCCGGGGCCTTCCGGACGTATTGCTGCGCTTTTCGGGTGAAGCGGCCTGCTATCGCGTAGAATGGACGCATGGACGAACGAATTCATATGGAGCTTTTGGCGCCGGCGGGCGGTATGGAGCAGCTGCGGGCCGCCGTGCAGTTCGGGGCCGATGCGGTATATTTGGCGGCCGACCGGTTCGGCATGCGGGCCCGGGCGGCGAATTTCCGCTTGGACGAAATTCCCGCTGCGGTGGCCTTCGCCCACGACCACGGCGTGAAGGTGCACGTCGCTTGCAACATCCTCATGCATCCCGGCGACATCGACGAGTTGCCGGCGTTCTTCCGCGCCATGGACGCAGCCGGAGTGGACGCCTTCATCATCGGCGATTTGGGCGCCTTCGCCGTAGCCGGCGAGGTGGCTCCGAGGGTGGAGCGCCATGTGAGCACCCAGGCCTCGGTGGCCAATGCGACGGCAGCTCGGGTGTGGCATTCCCTCGGCGCGAGCCGGGTGGTGTGCGCCCGCGAGATGTCGCTCGCCGATATCGCCTGCCTGCGTCAGGACGCGCCGCCGGATTTGGAGATAGAGGCCTTCGCCCACGGCGCCATGTGCATGGCCGTCTCGGGCCGGTGCCTCATCAGCAGCTATCTCACCGGCCGCTCGGGCAACAAGGGCCACTGCACCCAGCCCTGCCGCTGGAGCTATCAGCTCGGCACCGCTGCTTTTGAGGAGTTCGCGCCGCCGGAAGCTCCTACGGGATTCCTTCTGGAAGAGGAGAAGCGCCCCGGCGAGTTCTTCCCCATCGAGGAGGACGACCGCGGCACCTTCATCATGAACGCGAAGGACATGAACATGCTCGCGCATCTGCGCGAGCTGGCCCGCGCGGGAGTTGATTCCATCAAGATCGAGGGCCGCAACAAGAAGGCCTTCTACGTGGCCAGCGTCGTGGGCGCTTACCGCCGCGTGCTCGACGGCGAGCCGCCGGCGGCGGTGGCCGACGAGCTGTTGGCCGTGTCCCACCGTCCCTACGGCACCGGCTTCTACTTTTCCGAGGCCGAGCAGGCTCCCGCTTACGACGGTTACGAACAAGAGACCATGCACGTTGCCGATGTCGCAGCGTGCCGGGACGGTTTTCTCTATGTGCTGTGCCGCAACCGCTTTGCGGAAGGAGACGAGCTGGAGATCCTCGCGCCGCACGAACCGAGCCGTCCGCTCATCGTGCGCGACCTATACTGGCTTTCCATCTTCGGTCCCGACAATCACGACGAGGACGCCCCCGCTACTGCGGGGGAGGCCCTTTCTCGCGCTACCGCCGCCGATTGGGAAGCCGCCGCCGTGGCCAACCGCTCCTGCAACCTCTACCGCATTCGCTTGGCCGCAGCATCCGATGGGGCTGCATCCGGCACGTCCGACACGTCCAGCGCGTCCGACATGCGCGACGCGTCCAACGTCTCCGTCATGTCCGACACGTGCGGCGCTTCCGGTGGTTCCGCGCCATGCGCCCCTTCTCTCAGCGCTCACGTGCCCGAAGGCTCCTTCCTTCGCAAGCGCACCTTCCGCCGTTCCGCCCGCCACGGCTAGGCCGTCAGCAATTTCTTCTTCGTCTCGGAGAGAAAAAAGCGAGTTGTTAGGGTTTGCCTATGGGAAGCGAAGGGCCGTTGAGAATCAAATAAATGTAATCATTTTAATAATAAATGAAATTCGTTTTTCAAGACGAATAGATCCGACAGGGTTCCGGCAGCAAACCCTAACAACTCGAAAATATCGTCCTCGGACGGGTGAAAAATTGTTGGGGCTCAAACGAGTGAAAAATTTTCCGGGCCCGTGATCAATCGCGAAGTTGGCGGCGCCGCGCGCAAGAGCCGACTCCGATGGCGAGGGCCATCGCGGTGACGAGCACCGCCGCCCCGACGGCTCGATCGCCGGTCTCTGCCAAGCGGTGTGGGCCCTTGCCGGTCTCCTCGCTCGGGGCTTCGCCGTCCTCCTCGCGCCGGGATTTCGCCGCACCCGAAGGCTTATATCCCACTGCGAGCCCTCCTCGCTTTCGCGGACTATTTCCTCTACTGCGGCGTAGCGCTGGTCCGCCGGAAGTTTCACCGGGTCTTTCAGTTCCAAGGTGCGGCAGCCGGGTTGCTCCAGGACAAAGGACTCTTCGGCTGCGAGTTTGCCGTCAGCGGGCACCTCGTCGCCATCGTCGAGGAGATACACGCGCACGGTTGCTACGACCGGTGCGTACATTGTGAAGAGCGTGGTGGCCCGTAAGAGTTCCGGTCCCTTGGCGGTAAAGACGTTGGCCGCCGCTGCGGGCTCATTTGAGTTGGGGATCAGGCCCGCTTCTGCCCAGCCCAGGTAAGTCGTACTGGTGATTGAAGTCGTAGCTCTCCTCGACGGGCGTGACGTGCCATGAGGCGAAATTGCCAAGGGATCGGTCGTAATAGGACACCCAAAAAAGCCGGAGCCGTTCTTGTCGGGATCAATGTCGCCATCGGAAAGCGGCATTCTCCAGGAGGAGGCCCAGTAACTGTGATATCCCCTATCTGCGGCGTACATTTGGGCCGAGCCTCAGCTGTTCTTCACAAGCCATGCACCGTTTCCGTCGGGTGCGCCCGCTTGGCCGGAGAAGTTGGACGCCGGATAGTCGTCGTCCCAGCCCACGATGGTCACGACATGGTTGGCCTGGTAGGGATCGGTGTCGTTGTACTGGCACCATTCGTTGTAGTTCGTGAACTCGCCGGTGCCCGTGTCGTCCGGAAGGCTCTGCTCGGCCGCGATTCCCACCTCGACGGCCCCTGTTTCGATGAGCGCCCGCTTGATGTCGTCGTTGGCCTCGGCGTCGAAGTGGTCGAAGGTCAGTTTGCTCTCGCCGTCGGCGATCTCCTCGGAAAACACCGAGGGCTCGTCGAGCCATACCAGATCACTCACGCGGTAGCCCGTGTCCACGAAAGTTCGCGAGACGTTCTCGTCCAGGCTCCAATTGGCCTCATAGGTGATGTCGAAGTTCGACCAGTCGTCGTTGTCAGTGGCGAAGGCGAGGCCTCCGCCCTCAAGGGGGCGCTGGAACGTGTAGGGGAGCTTTTCCTCGGTCGTCAGGCTCTGCCACGCGAACAGCTGCACGGGCATCGTGATGGAATTGGCGCCTGTCAGCTGGTTCGCACCCGTTCGGGGCTCGATGTAGAGCCCCTCTCCCGCCTGCCCGGGCGCCGACTCATCGCTTTGGCACGCGAAGGCGTACCAGGCGAGGGCGTGTTCCGAGAGATCGGGCTTAGAGGGCAGGCCGTACAGCTGGGGAGTAGCGTGCTCTTGCGGCGCTGGCAGCGTACCGGCGGTCCGTTTCTGGTGCTTCAAGATGGAACTCTCGATGGCACTGGCTGAGGCAAAGGCCCAGCAGACAGGAAAAGCCGCCTGGTCTTTCGGATACGTGACCGTTCCTTCATTGGTGAGGTAATAGGACGAGGGCAGGGGATCTGCTGCGGCTATCTTCTCATGGATGACGTGCGCTGGTAAGCGGGATGCCGGATTTTCTCGTCATCCCCGAGCATCCATGCTAGGATGCTTGAAAAGCGGCAGGAACGGGAAGGGATGCGATGATCACCGTCGGCGATGTCATGAATATGAGGGCCTTCGACAGCATTTGGCTTGCGGCTCCCTGCGAGGGCGCGGCCGTGCGTGAGGTCACGGGCGTGGGCACGCTCGACCACGAGCCGTTCACGGGCGGCTACGAGGTGTTCACCCAGGGCGAATTCGTGTTCACCACGCTGGGTTTCGCCGGCGTGCACCCCGATCTGGCCGAAGAGGCACTGCTTGCGCTCATCGAATGTGGCGTGGCAGCGGTGGCCGTGAAGCCGGTGGTACTGAAGGAGCTGCCGCCATCGGTGGCACAGGCCTCGGCCGCGCGGGGCGTGCCCGTGTTCTTCTACGAGGGGCGCTACATGGAGCGGGTCATCGCCGACCTCATGAACCTGCTCGACGACGACGCCGCCGAATGGGAGCGTAACCACCTGATCGATCTCATTCTGGCGCCCTCCGACGAGCACGCCGTGCGCTCCACGTTCTTCACTATCGCAGGGGTCACGGGTGCCACCATCCAGTGTTTGGCCATACGCCCCGTCACCGACGACGGGGCGTCGCTGCGCGCGTTGCAGAAGGTGGTGGAAGGGGTGCTTGCCGGCTATGGTGAGCGCTGGGACGACGTCGGGCGCACGTTTGTGTGCCGCTATCGCGAGATGCTTCTGGGGTTCGTCTCCTTCAAGAGGCCCCCGCTGAAGACCGTCGCCATCTCCGACGCCGACCTGGCGAAATGTATCGCCACGGCCGGGCCTTTGGTGTGCGGCATCAGCCAGGAGGTGAGCCTGGGGGAGGGGGATCTGGCCGTGCGACAGGCTATGGCCGCTCTGCGCACGGCCGAGCGTGAGGACGCGGGCATCGTGCGGTGGACGACCTTGCGCTTCGACGCCTTCCGCGCGGCGGCCCGAAGCGACCGCTTGTACGCGCGTGCTGCCGACCTCCTGCGCTCGCTTCTGTTCGATTACGATGCCGAGCACGACGCCGACTTGGGCGCGACGGCCGAGGCGTTCGCCGGCGCCTATGGCGAGGTGAGCCGCACGGCCGAGGCGCTGTTCCAACACCCGAATACCGTGCGCTATCGCCTGAAGAAGATCAAGGAAGTTCTCTCCGTGCAAGACGCGACCGACCGCGAGTTGGCCGCCCTGCTCGCGCTGGCGTATCTTGTGTAGCTCGGCTCTTGCGCCACTGAGGCCATCGAGGCTCAGGGTAAAGGGTCGCGCTGTTTCTGTCGCCGTCACGAAGTCGATCTCGCAGACGCTAGCTTTGTGCACTTGCACAAATAGAAGCGCGCGGGTTCATCCGATCGACCAAACGATGACCTTCATCGTGGGCCTAAACTAGGCGCCGTCGAAAGGAGAACCACCATGAAACTGTTCAACGACCAGGCCACAGCCGCCGTTGCTTCCCTCGATTCCGCTGATGTCGCCTACTGTGCCAAGCTGGAGCAGCGCTTTGCCCATATGGGCATCAGCTCAAAGGCGGCCTCCAGCGCCGTGCAGTCGCTCGTCGAGGCCGACGCCGTCCCCCAGGTTGGCGTCTGGGCCGCCCTGCCCTCCGCGTTCAAGGGCCTCTTCCAGAAGAAAACCGAGGCGAAGCCCGTCGCCTCCGAGGCGTTCGAGGTTTCTTTGTCCGAAGCGCTCGCTTAGGCGCGCAGTGGCAGACGCCTCCGCTTCGCCGCATGGTGCTACCTCTTTGTTAGCCCCGTGTTGCCGCGTTTGCATCTGCCATGTGCCCCCTGGCGTGCTGAGTCACCGACTCTCAAGCCTTGCCGGCTGCCAATTTCCCACCCAGGGCAGCCTCGGTTTTCCCAAACGCAAAGCGACCCCGCCAAAGTCGGCGGGGTCGCTTCAGGTAAGTTCAAGTAAGTTCAGGTAAGTAAGAGTAGGTCGGGAGTTGGCGGAGGGGGTGCCGCGCACAGTTCATTGAAGTGCATTAGGAAATGCCGGAACCCCCGACGAGCCCTGCACTTCAATGCTGTTTGAGCACGGTGCCCCCTCCGCCAACTCCCGACCGGACAACCAGGGTTAGTCCTCAACCTCCACGAGCTCGATGTCGAAGTTCAGGTCTTTCCCCGCCAGCTCATGGTTCATGTCGAAGGTGACAATGCCGTCTTCGATGGACTGCACGAACACAGGGAAGGGCTGGCCGCCCGGGCCCATCATGTAGACGGTCTGGCCGACGGGCAGCTGGTCGGCGTTGGGGATCTGATCCACGGGCACCTTCTGCACCATGGCGTCGTCACGCTCGCCATAGGCCTCGGCGGCGGGGATGTGCACGGTCTTCTTCTCGCCCACGGCCATGTCCTCCACGGCGGCGTCGAAGCCGGGGATCATCTGGCCGGCCATGCAGACGAACTCGATGGGCTCGCCGCGGTCCACGGACGAATCGAACTTGGTGCCGTCGTCCAGCGTGCCGGTGTAGTGCACCTTGACCTTCTTGCCTTTGTTGCTCATGGGAGCTCCTTTCCAAAAGATGTGCGCTTAAGTCTAGCGGAAGGGGGCGTGCGGGGTAGGGAAGGGGCGCAACCTGCTCCAAGTTGTCATAAACGGAGCTTTTTGCCTTCGGGACGGCTCCAGTGGGGGTATGATGAAAACAACAACGAAAAAGCTCAACTTTGTGCATATGCTCAAGAAAGAGCCGAATACGCAACGGGCATAGAGGAAGGAAGTTTCTATGGGCTATCGAGCGGGAGTTGTGGGAGCGGCCGGTTTCGCCGGCATCGAGCTGGTGCGCCTGCTGTCGCGCCATCCTGAGTTCGATCTGGCGGCGGCGACCTCCGACGCGCTGGCGGGAACGCCCATTGCGAAGGCCTATCCCGCCTTCACCGGGGTAACCGATCTCGCGTTCTCCGCCCACGAGGATACTGATTTCTCTGCCTTCGACGTGGTGTTTCTGGCGGTGCCCCACAAGGCGGCCATGGGCATGGCGCCCGACCTTATGGCCGCCGGCGTCACGGTCGTCGACCTGTCGGCCGATTTCCGCCTGAAGGATCCGGCCATTTACGAGAAGTGGTACGCGCCTCATACGGCCACCGATCTTCTGGCCCAGGCCGCCTTCGGACTGCCCGAGCTCACGGGCGACGAGTTGGCCGCCGCGGCCGAGCGCCGCGCTGCCGGCGAGGCCGTGCTCGTGGGCTGCGCCGGCTGCTACCCGACGGCCACCTCGCTCGCTGCGGCGCCCGCTATCCGCGCGGGGCTCGTGGACGCGGCGGCGCCGGTGGTGGCCGATGCCGTCTCGGGCGTGACCGGCGCGGGCAAGAAGGCCACCGAGCGCACCCATTACTGCTTCGCCAACGAGAACCTGGAGGCCTACGGCGTGGGCACCCATCGCCACACCCCCGAGATCGAGCAGATCTTAGGGCTGGAGGGCCGGCTCGTGTTCACCCCGCATCTTGCCCCGCTCAACCGCGGACTGCTGTCCACGGTGACGCTGCCGCTGGCCCCGGGCGCTGCCCCCACTACCGAGGAGCTCGTGGAGCTGTATCGCGACTTCTACGCGGCAAGCCCGCTCGTGTCCGTCATGGACGCCGGCGTGCAGCCGCGCACGGCGTCGGTGGCGGGAACCTGCCGCGCCCAAGTGGGCGTGGCGGTACACCCCGCCGGCATGATTGTGGCCACCGGCGCCATCGACAACCTGGGGAAGGGCGCGGCTGGCCAGGGCGTGCAGTGCGCCAACATCGTGTTCGGCCTGCCCGAGACCTGCGGTTTGGAAGAGATCGCCAACCCCGTGTAAAGCTGGAAGGGGACGAGGGCCGTGTCGGCGCCGTCCCGTGGGAAAGAGAGGACCTATGACCGAGAACGACACTTTCGCTTTCGATCCTGAGGGCAACGCGGCCAGCGCGCTCGGCTTTTCCGCTGTGGGCGTGCACGCGGGCTTTAGGGCCGACCCGGAGCGTCTCGACATGGCGCTCGTCGTGGCCGACGAGCCCTGCGCGGCGGCGGCCACCTTTACGACCAACGTGTTCTGCGCGGCGCCCGTGCGCGTGTCCCGCGAGCACCTGAACGAAGGAGGCGCCGGATCTCCCGCCTACGGGTGCGCCCGGGCCGTTGTCGTCAACTCCGGCATCGCGAACGCCGCCACGGGCGAGATCGGTTTGGAAAACGCCCGCAAGACCGCCGAGCTCGTCGGTGAGGCCGTGGGCTGCCCGGCCGACGAGGTGCTCGTGGCCTCTACGGGCGTCATCGGCCAGCACCTGCGCCTTGCGCCCTTCGCGGAGGGCGTGCCGGCGGCGCTTGCGGCCATGGCCGCCGCAGCCGACGATCTTGCCGGCCGCACATCCCAGGGCCTGACGGCGGCCCGCGCCATCATGACCACCGACACCTGCCCCAAGCACGGCTCGGTCAGCTTCTCCGGTGACGGCATCGGATACCCGGGCGTCACCTTCACGGTGGGCGGCATGTGCAAGGGCGCGGGCATGATCATGCCGAACATGGCCACCATGATCGCCGTCATCACCACGGATGTGCCCATCGCGGCGCCCGATCTGTCGCAGGCCCTCACGGCGGCGGTGAACAAGAGCTTCAACAAGGTGACGGTGGACTCCGATACCTCCACCAACGACACCTGCTTCGCCCTGGCCTCCGGCGCTGCCGCGCCCGACGGCCCCGCTTTCACGTCCGGCACGCCGGCCTTCGACGCCTTCCAGCGCGCCCTCGACCAGCTTGCGACGACGCTCGCCCGCAAGATGGCCGCCGACGGCGAGGGGGCAACGCGCCTCATCACCGTTACCGTGCGCGGGGCCGCCACGGCCGACGATGCCGATGCCGCCGCACGCACGGTGGCCAACTCGCCGCTCGTGAAGACGGCGGTCTACGGCCACGACGCCAACTGGGGCCGCGTTGCCGCCGCCCTCGGACGCTCCGGCGCCCGTTTCAACCAGGAGGACGTGGATATCGATATACTGGGCCTGCCCGTGTGCCGCGCCGGCCTGGTGGTCGACTTCGACGAAGAGGAGGCCCTGCGTCGCTTCGAAGAACCCGAAGTGGCCATCGAGGTGGATCTGCACGCGGGGGAGGAGTCGGCCACGATGTGGACCTGCGACTTCTCGCACGAGTACGTGACGATCAATGGAGACTACCGCTCATGAAATACGCTAACGAAGCCCGTGCCGAGGGCGTACCCGTACGCACCGGCGAGATCCTCTACGAGGCCATGCCGTGGCTCAAGCAGGTGACGGGCAAGACCATCGTCATCAAGTACGGCGGCTCGGCCATGGAGAACCCCCAGCTGGCCGCCGAGGTCATGGCCGACATCGTGCTTTTGAAGATTCTCGGTGTGAACCCGGTGCTCGTCCATGGGGGCGGCAAGGCCATCAACCGCGCCTTCGCCAAGTTCGATCTGCCGGTGGAGTTCGTCGACGGCCAGCGCGTCACCACCGACGACGCCATGGATCTTGTGCGCATGGTGCTCACCGGGGAAGTGAACCAGCAGCTGGTGGAGGCCATGAACGCCCACGGCAACATGGGCGTGGGCGTGTCGGGCACCGACGCCGGCATCATCGTGGCCGAGCAGGCCGATCCGCGGCTGGGGCGTGTGGGCAAGATCACGCGCATCAACACGCCGCTCATCGAGGATCTGGTGGCCGACGACTACATTCCCATCATCGCCTCCATCGCCATTGGCGAGGACGGTGGCTGCTACAACGTGAACGCCGACGTTGCTGCCGGCTACATCGCCGCGGCCATCGGCGCTCACAAGATCATCTTCCTCACCGATGTGGACGGCCTCTACGAGAACTACCCCGACCCCGACTCGCTTATCGCCGAGATGTCGCTGGGGGAGGCCGAGGCCATGGTGCGCGGCGACAAGCTGGCCTCGGGCATGATTCCGAAGCTGGCGAGCTGCGTGCGCGCCCTCGATTCCGGCGTCAGCGCGGCCCATATCATCAACGGCACGGTGCCCCATGCGCTTCTGCTGGAAATGCTCACCGACTCCGGCATGGGAACCATGGTGGGCGGCCTCGCTTCCGCCCAGTTCCTGAACGTCTCGCCGGTGAGCAAATTCGCCGCCAAACTCATTGAAAACCGTTAGGAGCATCCCATGACTCTCGCCCGCGAAATGGCTTTGGAATCCGAATACGTGATGGGCACCTTCGCCCGCAAGCCCGTGGAATTCGTCGAAGGCCACGGCATGACGCTCATCGACGATGCCGGCAACGAGTACCTCGATTTCCTCTCCGGCATCGGTGTCTGCAGCCTCGGCCACTGCCACCCCTCCATCGTGCAGGCCGTGAGCGATCAGGCGGCCAAGCTCATCCACGTGAGCAACTACTACTACATCGAGCACCGCGGGGAAGTGGCCCAGCTGCTGTCGAACATGCTGAACGCCTACGTCGATGAGCCGAGCCCCGAGACGTGGAAGACCTTCTTCGCGAACTCCGGCGCCGAGGCCAACGAGTGCGCCATCAAGCTGGCGCGCCTGTACGCCCGTCGCCGCACGGAAGCCGCCGGCAAAGATGCCGAGCTGGCCCCGCGCCTCATCGTCACGCTGGCCAAGAGCTTTCACGGCCGCACCTTGGCGACGCTTGCGGCCACGGCCCAGCCGGCCAAGCAGGAGGCCTTCCAGCCGCTGCCGGCCGGGTTCACGGCCACGCCCATCAACGATGTGGAAGCGCTCGAGCGCCTGTTCGAGACCCAGGGCGACCGCATCTGCGCCGTCATGATCGAGTGCATCCAGGGCGAGAGCGGCGTACATCCCTGCACCGAGGAGTTCATCGGCGCCATCCGCCGCCTCACCGAAGAGCACGGTGCGCTCATGATCTGCGACGAGGTGCAGAGCGGCATCTTCCGCACGGGGCTGCCCTACGGGTTCCAGAACTTCGGAGTGCTGCCCGACATCGTCACCATGGCCAAGGGCATCGCCTCTGGTGTGGTGGCCGGCGCCTGCGCGGCCAAAAGCTCCATCGCGGCGGCGTTCGCGCCGGGCGATCACGGCACCACCTTCGGCGGCTCGAACATCGCCATGGCCGCGGCCCACGTGACGCTGTCCACGCTGCTCGCCCCGGGTATGGGGGCGCAGATCGAGTCGGTCGGCGCCTACATGCGCGAGCGGCTGGCCCGACTGCCCCACGTGCAGGAGGTGCGCGGCTTCGGTCTCATGAACGGTATCGACCTCACCCATGAGGCGCCGTCGGCTCCCGATGTGGTGGCCGCCGGCCTGGAAGCGGGCCTCGTCCTGAACGCCACCGGCCCCCACACCCTGCGCTTCCTGCCCCCGCTCATCTGCACGGAAGCCGACGTGGACGTGCTGGTGCAGAAACTGGAGCAGCTGCTGTAGGCGTTTTCGCCCAGAGGTTTGACGAGGCCATCGACAGCTCCAGACTTTGCCCCATTTGGTGTAAAGTCTGGAGCTGCATTATTGATTTCTCCTTAAAAATGGTCATTTGATTCCAGACTTTACCCCATTTGGTGTAAAGTCTGGAATCAAGCAAAGCCATGCAAAGGAGGGAAATTGACCGTCATCAACCGAGATCACTACCTCAAGCAGCTAGTGAAAAGCCAATTTAACGGAAGAGTCAAGGTCATCACGGGTATTCGCCGTTGCGGAAAGTCGTTTCTGCTTTCCACGATTTACAGAGCGCATCTTTTGAAAAGCGGGGTTTCCAACGACTGCATTATCGATATCGATCTTGAGAAGAGAGAGCACGCGTCTTTGCGCAATCCTGAGCTGCTCTATGATTACGTGCTGCAGCATGTGGCGTCCCCTCAAAAGCACTATGTATTCGTCGATGAAATACAGCTTTCCTATCGTGTGAAGCGCGACGAGATTGACGAGGAGCTTGTGCCTCCCGAGGACAGAGATTTGCTCTACACCACCTTCTATGACGTGCTGAACGATCTTATCGGGCGCGAGAACATCGACGTGTATGTGACGGGTAGCAATTCGAAGATGCTTTCAAGCGACATTATTACAAATTTCCGAGATCGGGCCACTCAGATTCATATGTGGCCGCTGAGTTTTTCGGAGTTCCTCGATTTTGCGGACATGGATCAGAGCGCCGCGTGGGCCGAATATCTTGTGTATGGAGGGATGCCCCTTGCGGTTCTCGCGTCGACTGAAACCGAACGGGAGACCTATCTGAAGGGACTTTTTCGGAGCATGTACCAAGCGGATATCGTCGAGCGCTATGGCATCGACAACACATTTGCACTGGAGCAGCTCACCAAAGAACTTGCCTCGGCAGTGGGTTCGCTCACCAATCCGGAAAAGCTTGCGAACACGCTCAACACCGTTGCGCATGCGGGCATCTCGAATAAAACAGTGAAGCGCTATCTCGATGCGCTCGAAGACTCCTTTTTGTTCTCGAAGGCCGAGCGCTATGATGTCAGGGGCAAACGCTATTTCGACTACCCGACGAAGTTCTACGCCGTAGATACGGGCCTGCGGAATGCATGGCTCAATTTTCGACAAATCGAAGAGACTCATCTGATGGAGAACGTCATTTACAACGAGCTGCGCATGAGAGGGTATTCGGTCGATGTTGGTGCGGTGCGTGTGAGGGAGTCGCGTGATGGGAAGAGGCGTGACGGCATGCAGGAGATTGATTTTGTGGTCAACCGGGGACACGAGCGCTTCTACATTCAGTCGGCATGGCGATTGGAGGGCGAGGAGAAGCGCGAGCAGGAATTGCGGCCTCTTTTGAAAACGGGAGACTCGTTTAGGAAGATCGTCGTTGTGGGTGGGTCACAGCATCCTTGGACGGATGATCGTGGCATAACCTACGTGGGCGTCATTCCGTTTTTGCTCGATCCCGCTATATTGGGCTGATGCGTGGAAGAGGTTTGGCTCATTGTTCCGCGTGTTGGAAGGGAGATAGCCGAGGGGATGACTAAGCATTGGCGCAGCGCCTATGAATATGGCAAAGGTGCCCCTGTGCTATGATTGCGCCCGTGAGATCAGAGGAAGAACGGAGGGGCCATGTTTGACGAGGGGGAGCTGCGGCGGGATTTGGCGGCACTTCTGCGAGACAACCGCGAGGAGGTGGCCGAGCGACTCGAGCGCGGGTATGTAGAGGCCTATCCCCGTTCTCGGGCGAACTTCATGGCAGCCAGCGCCATCCACCAGTGGACGCTCGATGAGATTGAGAACCTGGCCCAGGTAGTGGAGTCGGGCGACTGCTCCATGCGCACCTATCGCGGCCAGTACGGGGATGCCGTGGAAGATCCCCACAATCCCGAGCTTACGGCCTTCGCCAGCTATATTGCGGCTAACCTGTTCGAGGCTCGACAGATGGCGCCGTTTCTGTTTCAGAGGGGCGGCGGCAAGGGCATTCCCCATACCCAGGCGCTCCTCGAGATCTTCGAGCGCACCATCCAGGAGGTCATCGCCTACAACTGCGAGCTGTTCGCGGCGTCCGTCAAGACTCCCGGTGCGCTTCTTCGCACGTGGGAGATGACCCAGGGCATGGTGTCCTCTTCCGCCGCCGACACGCCGGCCAAGCGCTATCTGGGCATCGAGGGGTCTGCGCCCGAAGGCCCGCAGGGCGTGGCGGCCGGCGTGGCTCCTGAAGGCGATCCGCGCGAGGGCGCGGCCTCCCGCCGGCAGACGACGCGGACGACGCTGTCGGCGCGCGAGCGCGAAGTGCTCGATCTCATCGTGGACGGCAAGACCAACGGTGAGATCGCCGGCCTCCTCTCCATCAGCCAGAATACGGTGAAGAACCACGTCGCCCGCATCTTCGACAAGTACAACGTGAATACGCGCACCGAGTTGGTGTCGAAGGCGCTTCGCGAGGCTTACTAGTACCTCGGTACTAAAAGCCGCGCCTGTTGCCTAGTGCATAATTCTTGCGGTACTAGTGCTCTTGGGCGTTTTGCCGAACGCGCGGCGCTCGTATCCTCTTCTCGACGACTCATGATACGGGTCAACGAGAAGAGGAGGAATTCATGGCTGAGACAAATCATGTCTGCGATGTGTCGCGCCGCTCGTTCGTCAAGGGAAGCTTGACGGCGGCTGTCGGCGCGGGAGCCGCTTCATGGCTTACGGGCTGCAGCCCCAAACCCGTGGCGGACACTGGCGGCACGGAGAGCGAGCCGACGCCCGTCGTCGAGGATAACGACGAGATCTTCCGCGGCACCTGCCGCTGCAACTGCTACGGCGGCTGCTACCTGAACATCCACGTGCGCGACGGCAAGATCGTCCGCACCTCCATGCGCGATCTGCCCGAGACGGCGTGGAACCGCATTTGCTCGAAGGGCCTCACGCATCCCTACCGCGTGTACGACCCCAACCGCGCCAAGTACCCCATGCGCCGGGCCGGCGAGCGCGGCGAGGGCAAGTGGGAACAGATCACGTGGGACGAGGCCCTCGACGAGATCGCCCAGAAGTTCACCCAGTACGCCCAGGAGTTCGGGCCCGATTCGGTGGGCATCGCGTCGGGTGCCGGCAACTACGGCTTTCTTGATCTCATGCCGCGCTTCCAGGCACGCATCGGTGCCAGCACCGTGGGAACGCCGCTCGATTTCGCGCCGTTCTACAGCTTGAACCCCATGGTGGGCATGTCGCTGAACTTCCACGGCAACGAGATGACCGATCTTGTGAACTCGAAGACGCTCGTCATCTGGGGATCGAACCCGGCCGTCTCCCAGATCCAGGGCATGCACTTCATCATGGAAGCCCGCGAGCAGGGAACGAAGGTCATCAGCATCGACCCGGTGTACACAGCGACCACGGCCAAGTGCGACCAGTGGATCCCGCTCGCCCCGGGTACCGACGGCATGCTGGCCATCGGCCTCATGAAAATCGTTCTCGAGAAGGGCTGGCAGGACGACGAGTTCATCCGGTCCACCACTGTGGCGCCTTTCCTCGTCAAGGAAGACGGCGAGTACCTGCGCCTCAGCGATTTGGGCCGTGCCGAGGCCGGCGCCGAGGACGACGTGCCGGTCGCAACCGATGGCAAGGGCACCTTCGACGCGCACACCGCCATCGCCAATGCGGTGGTGGAGGGCACCTACGATTACCAGGGCCAGAAGGTCACCTGCGCCTGGACGCTGATGCTCGACCGCCTGAGCGAGTACGATCTTGAGGAGTGCTCGAAGGTGTGCGACGTGCCCGTGGACGTCATGACGCAGCTGGCCGAGGACATCGCCGTGAACAAGCCCTGCGCGCTGTACATCCTGCTCGGCATCGACCACTACCAGAACGGCTTCTACAGCATCTACGACATGGGCTGTTTGGCCGCTATGACCGGCAATATCGGCAAGCCCGGCGCGTTCTGCGGCATCTCCGAGGCCGTGTACTTCGGCCTCGAGAACGCGGCGAGCCCCTACGGCGCCTACACACTGGCGGATGCCACGCCCTCGACGGTGAACGTGCCAGTGTTCCGCATGGAAGAGGCCCTCGAGGCGGGGGAGTGGCTCGGCAACCCCTACACCTTGAAGGCGCTATGGGTGTACAAGCGCAATCTGCTGGCGAACCTGTGCGACCGCGAGTCGATGCTGCGCTGGCTTGAGAAGGTCGAGCTCATCGTCGTCTCGGAGCTCACCATGAACGAGATGGGCCGCTACGCCGACATCTTCCTGCCAGTGTGCCATTGGTTCGAGATGGAGGACTTCGCCCACCAGTGCCCGCAGAATGTGTTCATCACCATCCAGGACAAGGCCATCGACCCGCTCTACGAGTGCCGTAGCGACTTCGACATTATCAAGGACCTGGCCGGCCGCATGGGTTACGGGGACGATTTCAACTTCACCGCCGAGGACTGGATGCGCGGTTATCTGGACAGCGAGACGTGCCAGGCTCTGGGCATCTCCTACGACAAGCTGAAGGAGGAAGGTGCCCTGCGCGCCATCCCGGGCAGCCCCGAGGCGCCCTTCATCCATGGCGGCGACGGCATTCCGACCGCCACGGGCAAGGTGGAGTTCTACCAGGCCCCTTCGGCGCGCTACGCTAGCACAGCCATGGGCGAGGAGCCCGACTTCTCCCACTTCGGGCTGCCCTACTGGGAGCCGGCTGGGGAAGTGGTTCCCGAGGACGCGCGCAACGAGAAGTACCCCTACCAGGTCATGTCCGAGCACCAGCGCCTGCGCACCCACAGCCAGTGGGTCAACGTGCCTGTCATGCGCGAGCTCGACCCCGAGCCGTCCGCGAAGCTGCATCCCGATACGGCGGAAGCCCACGGCATCGCCGAGGGCGACTACATGCGCATCTACAACGACCGCGGCGAGGTGGTGGTGAAGGCGCACCTTTCCGACGGCGTGCGACCGGGTATCCTTCTGTGCTCGCGCGGCTGGGAGGACGCCGACTTCGTCAAGGGCCACTTGCAGGACGTCCTGTCCGACGAGGTGAGCAACTTGTGCGTCACCCAGGCCTTCTTCGACACGACCGCCGCTATTGAGAAAGCAGAGGTGTAACTATGACTCGCTATGGCATGGCCATCGATCTCTCCCGCTGCATCGGCTGCAATACCTGTGCGGTGGCCTGCAAGGTCTCCAACAACCTTCCCAAGGACGTGTGGTGGAACGTCGTCCATACCGAGGGACGCGATTTCGCGGACACCTCCAAGGGCACCTACGGCGGCGAGATGCAGCTGAGCTGGCTGCCGGTGAACTGCATGCACTGCGAGAACGCCGTCTGCGAGGAGGTGTGCCCGACCGGCGCCACCGTCAAGCGCGACGACGGCATCGTGACGGTGGACGAGGAGACCTGCATCGGCTGCAAGTCCTGCATGGAGGCGTGCCCCTATGACGTGCGCCGCCTCATCGAGAACGAGCCCGAGTACTACCTCGAGCTTCCCATCGGCGATCCGGCGGCTAAGAGCCACAAGGGCGGCACGGTGGAGAAGTGCGACTTCTGCGCGGGCCGCATCGACCGCGGCGAGAAGCCTGCGTGCATGGAGCTGTGCCCGGGTCGTGCTCGCTACTGGGGCGATCTTGACGACCCCGAGTCGGAAGTCAGCCAGTTCTTGAGCGGCCGCAACGCCACGGTTCTGCTTGAAGAAGAGGGGACGAGTCCCTCGGTCTACTACGTGTCCTAGCCTCCCCTCCCTCGCCCGGCCTCCTTGGGGGCCGGGCTCTTTTCGAATCGAAGGAAGAAGGAAGTGATATGGAAACTCTCGCCGATGCCCTGTAGGCGCGCTCCTGCGCCTATCGATTGCTGGCGTTTTTCATGGCCCTTCCCACCCGGGACGTCGCCGATAGCGTCCTTGCGGGAAGCTTGCGCGCCGATGTGGAGGAGATCGCCGATGGGGCGAACTTCGATCCCGAGGAGGCCCTTCGCGCCCTGCGGCTCGATTACACGATGCTGTTCACCAATCCCGAAGGTGCCGTCGTCTCGCCCTACGAGGCATGCTTCAAGGGCAGCGACGATTTCGATTCGAGCGGCCTTACGTTCATCTCGCCCACGGCGCTCGACGCCGAGCGCGTCTACCGGCAGCTGGGCATCAAGCCAAGCGGACACTCGAACGAGTCGGCCGATCACATGGGCGTCGAGACGGAGTTTCTCGGCTTGGTCTACGAGCAGCTTGCTGGGGCAGTTGATGACAGCGGCGACGAGGAGCGCCAGCGGCTCGCAACCATCCTGGAGGACTTCGACCGCGGCCATTTCCTGAAGTGGGGAGCGGCCTTCTTCTCCCGCGTGCAGAACGCGGCGCAGACTCCGGTCTATCGAGCTTTGGGATGTTTGGGCGTTGCTTTGGCCGCTAGTGAGAGGGATGTTTTCGCGGGATGTCTCGCGCCCTGTGCGTAAATGGCATACCGGAGGCGGTGCGCGACTGAAGTGGTTGCCGGACGCTTCCCTCGCGGTCGGTGGGCACTCTCGTCACTTCCCATTCTCTTGCTCGCTATTGAGAAAACGCAAAGGGCGCTGCACAATTTGGCGGCGCCCTTCTTGTGTATAACGACGCAAAGCGCCCGATCAGATCCCCTTTATTTTGTGCAACTGCACAGCACATTGCACAAGGAAATTTTGCCGCTTCCGCGAAAATTTTGAAATTCGGGGTTGACGACTTATAAATTAGGGCATAATGCCGTCAACCGCACAGCCGAGGGCTTACGGCGCAAGGCGCCAGGGCTCCATAACTCGGACGGCTGCGCGTACTTGAAAGGAATTGTCACGATGCAGGCAGCAGCTCTCATAGCTTCCAAGCACAGCGGAATCGCTGCTGCTGCCCCGTGCCCTCAGTTCCTCGCCGCGGCCTACGTCGACCGACGCCGACGTACCTCTTCTCTGCGACGCCGACGCGCGTAGCAGATCTTTTCGCGCGCTCAGCGCACCGCCGCGCGGCCCCGCCCGGGTCCGCCAAAGGCCGTGGCCTCCCGAAGTTCCTCTTCGAAACCTCAAGCACCATCGCGCAGGAACCCTGCGCATCGTCCCAGACGCGACTTCACGCCACGCCTTTCCATCGCAAAGCGAGCCGGGCACCCCATAAGGAAACCCAAAAGCAGCTCCCGACACGAAAGGCAACTCCCATGACTACGACGAACTCATCCCTTCACGACGCCCCGCAGATCTCCGCCAAGCCGGCCCCCGGCGAGAAAGAGCGGTGCGTGCTCGCCTACTCCGGTGGCCTCGACACCTCCGTGTGCATCAAATGGCTGCAAGAGGAATACGACCTCGACGTCATCGCTGTCGTGGGTGACCTCGGCCAGGAGCACGAGGGCCTCGAGGCCATCAAGGCCAAGGCGCTCGCCACCGGTGCCATCGGCTGCGCGGTCATCGACATGCGGGAGACCTTCGCCAACGAGTACCTCGCCTGTGCCATGGCCGCCAACGCCATGTACGAGAACAAGTACCCGCTCGTGAGCGCTCTCTCGCGGCCGCTCATCGCCAAGCACCTCGTGGCGGTGGCCCATCAGTTCGGCGCCAAGTACGTGGCCCACGGCTGCACGGGCAAGGGCAACGACCAGGTGCGCTTCGAGTCCTCGGTGCTCATGCTGGATCCGGCGCTCACCATCATCGCCCCGGTGCGCAACTGGGATCTCGGCTGCCGGGCCGATGAGATCGCCTGGGCCGCGGCCCACGGTGTGCCGGTGAAGGCCACGACCGACAAGCCCTATTCCATCGACGACAACCTGTGGGGCCGCGCCATCGAGTGCGGCGTGCTGGAGGATCCCTGGTGCGAGCCGCCGGCGGATATTTGGACGATGACGTGCGATCCGGCCTGCGCGCCCGACGAGCCCACCTATGTGGAAATCGAGTTCGACCAGGGCGTTCCCTGTGCGCTTGACGGCACTCCGATGAGCTTCCTCGACATCATCTACGCCATGAACGATATCGCCGGCACCAACGGCTACGGCCGCATCGATATGGTGGAGAACCGGCTCGTGGGCGTGAAGAGCCGCGAGTGCTACGAGGTGCCGGGTGGCCTGGCCCTCATCCAGGCCCACAAGGCCCTGGAGGATCTGTGCCTGGAGCGGGGCGTGCTGCACCACAAGCTCGCCATCGAGCAGACTTGGGCCGAGCAGGTGTACAACGGCCTGTGGTTCTCGCCGCTGAAGGAGGCCTTCGACGCCTTCCTCGCCCACACCCAGCAATGCGTGTCCGGCACGGTGAAGCTGAAGTTCTTCAAGGGTTCCTGCACTGTGGTGGGACGCAAGAGCACCTATTCGCTGTATGATTTCGGCCTGGCCACCTACGACGCCGACGATGCTTTCGACCACCAGGCCGCCAAGGGCTTCATCGACATTCACGGCCTGTCCTGCAAGGTGTGGGCGAAAAACCGGCTCGCCACGGGCGCGCGCATGCCTTCCTACGACGACGTGAACCTCGCGAACACTGCTTACGGCAAGATGAGCGCCGTGGTGGAGGAAGCCGAGGAGATTCTGGAAGACGCCGACGCCGTCATGGCTTAGGGGCGCTAAACTGGCACGAAAACGAGGGAAGCGGGCGGTCTTTGGGGCCGCCCGCCTGGCTTACCGATTTACCGAGGAGACACTATGGCACTGTGGTCTGGAAGATTCACTGAAGGCGCCGATGCCTTCACCCAGCGCTTCGGGGCATCGCTGCCCGTGGATCAGCGACTCTACGCCGAGGACATCGCCGGCTCTATCGCCCATGCTAACATGCTGGCCGCCCAGGGCATCATCGCGACCGCCGATGCCGAAGCCATTGCAGGAGGGCTCCAGGGCATTCTGGCCGACATCACCTCCGGCGCGCTCACGTTCGACGTGATGGAAAGCGAGGACATCCACATGGCCATCGAGGCGGAGCTGACCCGCCGCGTGGGGGATGCCGGGGCGCGGCTGCACACGGGCCGCTCGCGCAACGACCAGGTGGCAACCGACACGCGCCTGTACGCCAAGCGCCGTGCCGGCGAGCTTATGGCCGCCAACGTTGCCCTGCGCGAGGCGCTCATTGCCCAGGCCGAGGCGAACTTCGATGTCATCCTGCCGGGCTACACGCACCTGCAGCACGCCCAGCCGGTGCTGTTCTCGCACCATATGCTCGCCTACGTGCAGATGCTTGCGCGCGACTGGAATCGCCTCGCCGCCGCCCGCGACGCCGCCGACGCGTGCCCCTTGGGAGCCGCGGCCTTGGCCGGAACCACCTACCCGCTCGACCGCTTCGCCACCGCAGAGGCGCTCGGCTTCGACCATCCCATCCCGAACTCGCTCGATGCTGTGTCCGACCGCGACTTTCTGCTCGACCTCATCTACGCCTGTAGCGTGTCGTGTTTGCACCTGTCGCGTTTGTGCGAGGAGATCGTGCTGTGGTCGTCGGCGGAGTTCGGCTTCATCACGCTGTCGGACGCCTACTCCACCGGTTCCTCTATCATGCCCCAGAAGAAGAACCCCGATTTCGCGGAGCTCATCCGCGGCAAGTCGGGCCGGGTCGTGGGCGATCTGGTGGCCCTCATGATGACGCTGAAGTCGCTGCCGCTCGCCTACAACAAGGATCTTCAGGAGGACAAGGAGGGCGCCATGGACGCCGCCGACACCCTGGAGGACTGCTACGTATGCGCTGCCGGCATGATCGCCACCATGACGGTGAACGCCGACGCCATGGCCGCCCAAGCGAAGAAGGGATATCTGGCCGCGACGGATGTGGCCGACTACCTGGCCAAGAAGGGCCTGCCCTTCCGCCGGGCCCACGAGATCGTGGGGCATCTGGTGCTTCTGTGCGACCAGCGCGGCTGCGATTTGGAAGATCTCACGCTGGACGATTTCAAGGCGGAGAGCGATCTTTTCGAATCCGATATCGTGGAATGCCTGAACCTGCCCGCCATCGTCGCCGCCCGCACCACCTTCGGCGGCACGGCCCCCGAAGCGGTGCGCGTGCAGCTGGCGGCCGCCAAGGCGCAGCTGTAAGGTGCTTGCGCATAGCTCGCTTTCAAAGGGCTGAGGCTCGGCCTGTTCCATAGCTGGAAATAAGATACTCGTGATTATAATAATCACGAGTATCTTACGTTCCGGGCAGACTGCTGGGCTGTCCTCTGTGCATTTCCTGGTGGCGGCTCCATCTTATGAACCCTCCATAACTCATTGGTAAAATGGCCAGACCTATAACTGATGGAGGTTAATTCGTGGGTTCTCGCGCAATGAAGGGCCGTAAGGGCACGAAAGTAAAGAATAAGAAGGTCATCGTTTTGTCGGTGCTGGGCGTGTTCGTCGCCTTTATCGCGGCGGGCGTGTTCGGCGTGGTGACGCTGTGCAACTCCTGGCTGGAGGATCTGCCCGACTACCAGAACGCCGACGCTTACAACACGGCGCAGCCAACCATGGTTTACGCATCGGACGGCACGACGCTGCTCGCCGAGTTCCAGCTGGAGAATCGCGAGCCGGTCGCGCTCGACCAGATTAGCGAGTACGTGCTGAAGGGCACCGTCGCCACCGAGGACGAGCGCTTCTACACCCACTCCGGCGTCGATTACCTCGGTGTGGCCCGCGCGCTCGTGAACAACCTCATGGGCGGCGAGCTGGAGGGCGCCTCCACCATCACTCAGCAGTTCGTGCGCAACACGATTCTTTCCGACGAGATGCGCGACATCTCCTTCAAGCGCAAGATCCGCGAGATGTACATTTCCCAGAAGCTGGAAGAGCAGTACTCCAAAGACGAGATCCTGCTCATGTACCTGAACACTATCAACTACGGTTCCGGTGCCTACGGTATCGAGGCCGCCGCCGAGCGCTACTTCTCCAAGGACGCGAAGGACCTCACGTTGAACGAGGCGGCCACGCTCGTGGGCATTCCCCAGTCGCCCACCTACAACAACCCCATCGATTATCCGGACAACTGCCTGAAGCGCCGCAACACCGTGCTCGACCGCATGGTGTCCAACGGGGTTATCACGGCGGAGGAGGCCGACGCGGTGAAGGCCGAGCCCATCGAGCTGAACCCCTCCGAGCCCTCCATGACGGGCATTCTGGCCTACCCCTACTTCACGAGCTACGTGCGCAACCAGCTGACCAACCCCGAGGGCAAGTACGCCTATTCCACCTCCGAGCTGTTCAAGGGCGGGTTGAAGGTGATCACGACGCTGGATATCGAGGCCCAGACCGCCGCCGAAGAGGCTGCGGCCGAAAAGGAAGAGGAGGCCGGCGATCCCTTCGAGGTGGCCATGGCCGTTGTGAACCCCGAGAACGGCTACATCGACGCGCTGGTGGGCGGTCGCGATTACGAGAGCTCTCAGGTGAACATGGCCACGGGCGAGGGCGGCGCGGGCCGTCAGGCCGGATCGTCGTTCAAGCTGTTCACGCTTTTGGCGGCTATCAACGAGGGCATCGACCCGGAAACGCTCATCGATGCCGGCTACAAGGTTGATTTGGAGGGCGGCGAGCCTGTCTACAACAACGATAAGGCCGATTACGGCACGCGCACCATCAAGAGCGCTTTCGGCGTGTCGTCGAACACGGCGTTTATTCGCCTGCTTCTCTCCGTGGGCGTCGATAAGGTGATCGAGATGGCCCACGCCATGGGCATCACCTCCGATTTGCCGGCGGTGGCGGGCCTTACCCTGGGCATCGGTTCGGTCACGCCGCTTGAAATGGCTGACGCCTATGCCACGGTGGCCAACGGCGGCGTCCACTACGATCCGGAGTGCATCATCTCCATCGAGGACAAGAACGGCAACGTCATCGTGGACAACACCGACCCCACGGGCGAGCGGGTGTTCTCTCGCGAAGTGGCCCGGGCAGCGCTCGACTGCATGGAAGTGGTCATCGACAACGGCACCGGCAAGGCGGCTCGCCCCGATAACGGCCAGGAGGCCGGCGGCAAGACCGGTACCACCGACGACAAGAAGGACAGCTGGTTTTGCGGTGTGACCCCGCAGTATGCCGTGGCCATCTGGCTGGGCGACCGCTCCGACTATTCCGAGGCCCAGGCGACGACTACGACGGCGGCCAGCGTCTTCGGCGATTTCATCGACAAGATGATCTCCCCGACGCAGACGGTGAAGTTCTTCGAGGCAGATAAGCCCGAGTACAAGAAGGATTACCGCGACGAGGACAACCATATCGGCGGCTACTACTCTTCCAAGAAAAAGAAGGACGACACCGAGGTGACCACGAAGCAGGATGACGAAGAGACGCCCGAGGGCGACGGCGACGAGAACGGCGGCAACGAAGGCGGAGAGGGCAACGAGGGCGGCGGCAACGCCGAGCCGACGCCGACACCGACGCCGGAGCCTACCCCGGAGCCCGAACCGACGCCGGAGCCGACACCGGAGCCGACACCGGAGCCGACACCCGACCCAGCCCCGGACGACGGTGGCGGCGAGGGTGCCTAAAGCAGCGTAGCCGCGACATAATTGTTGCGATACCGTGACGGCGGTACGGGCCCGGGGGCGCGGACTGCTATCATAGCGAACGAGAAACCAAAGCCTCGCTCGACGAGGCTGCCCTGAGCAAGCAACCGGTGCCTCAAGGCACCGAAGACGGGAGAAATCATGAGGAAACGTACCATCGCGCGGGTTTTGGCTGTGGCCCTTGGCGCGGCTTTGGCCCTCGGCGCTCTTGCCGGTTGCCAGTCGCCGGCCACTGGAGCCACCGACCAGCAGCAGGCCAATCGCACCTACATGACCAAGGTCAACCAGGCGGTGGAGGAGCTGAATACGCGCCTCGGCGAATTCGACGAGGCGGTGGCTCAGGAGAGCGTCGTCAATATGCGCAACAAGGCCAACAGCGCCTTCGAGGCCATTGACGCTCTGGCGGCCATCGATACGCCGGACGCCATGAAAGATCTGCAGACGAACTACGTCGACGGCTGCAACAAGCTGAAGGATGCCCTGAACAGCTACATCGATTTGTACACGGAGATCAGCAGCGCAACCGAGGAGGCGCCCTTCGACTTCAGCGCCTACGACGGGCGCGTGAAGGAAATCCAAGACGCCTACAACGAGGGCATCGACAAACTGAAGGCCGCCGACGAAGAGGCTTTGAAGCTGAATGAAGACTAGTCTGTTCCGCTTGCCCTAACGGGTCAAGCGGAATGAGCCGACGCTGCGGGCCCGACAGGCACCTGCCTCTGCGCTTCAAAGCTTGCCGTCGCGTACGAAGTACGCTCAGCCGCTTTTCAGCACAGATGCAGGCACCTTTCGGGCCCTCGCTGACTTCCTTGGGCGAACCTATGATGAGGAGATAAAGAGTGAGAAACGTAGAATTGTTGGCGCCGGCCGGCAATATGGCGGCGCTGCATGCGGCGGTGGCTGGTGGGGCCGATGCGGTGTATCTGGGGCTTGAGACCTTCAATGCGCGGCGCGGGGCCGACAACTTCACCCTGGAGACGCTGCGGGAGGCCTGCGACTTCGCGCATCTGCGCGGGGTTTCCGTCTACGTCACCATGAACACCATCATCCTGCCCGACGAGGTAGGGGAGGCCTTGGAATGCGTGCGCCAGGCTTACCGCGCCGGAGCCGACGGCTTCATCGTACAGGACATCGGCCTGGCTGCGGAGATCTCCCGCACGCTCCCCGAAGCGTCGCTGCACCTTTCCACGCAGATGAACACCCACAACCTCGCCGGCGTGCGCGCGGCGGCCCGCTTAGGGGCCGAGCGCATTACGCTCGCCCGTGAGGTGTCGCTGGACGAGATCGCCCTTCTGTGCGCGGCGGCGGCCGAAGAGGGGATGGAAGTGGAGGTGTTCGCCCACGGCGCATTGTGCGTGTGCTACTCGGGCCAGTGCTTCATGTCCTCCATGATCGGCGGCCGCTCGGCCAACCGGGGGATGTGCGCTCAAGCGTGCCGGCTTCCCTATGAGCTGCAGAACAAGGCTCTGCAGAAGAGCCTTCCCTCGCCGGGCGATCACTTGCTTTCGCCCCAGGATCTGTGCACGGTGGATCGCGTGGACGACCTCGTGGCCGCCGGCGTGGCGTCGCTTAAAATCGAGGGCCGCATGAAGTCGCCCGAGTACGTCTTCGCCGTGACCTCCGTCTACCGTAAAGCTCTCGATGCTGCTTTGGCGAAGGAGAACGCGGCTATCACCGATGCCGATCGCGACCGCCTCACCGACGCTTTCTCCCGCGGGTTTACCACGGCCTATCTGGACGGCAAACGCGGCAACGATATCATGAGTTACCAGCGTCCCAACAACCGCGGCCTGTTCCTCGGCCGCGTCGACGAGGTGCGCGATGGCGCCGCCTATTTGAAGAGCGCCCATGCTCTGACAGAAGGCGACGTCCTGGAGTTCTGGACGCGCAAGGGCAACGGCACGCTGACGCTGGGGCCGGTGCGCACCGACAAGAAGGGCCGCTACCATTTGCCGCTGGAAGGCAAGACGCGCACGGTGAAGGCCGGCGACCGCGTTTTCCGCGTCCGCAGTGCCGAGGCCGCCTTCGAAGACGACGCCCGTGAGCCCCGCGTGCCCCTCGTCGGCACCGCCACCCTCCACATCGGCGAGCCTCTTCGCATGGAATTCCACCCCGCCGCCGAGGCCGATATCGAAGGCGCTCCCCGCACCACCCTCGCCGTTGCCCGTCGCCTGCAAGCTGCCTTCCCCGATGGGGTTTCCGGTGTCGCCGAAGGCGCGCCCGTAGAGGCGGCTCGCACCCGCGCCGTCTCCTTCGACGACGTCGCCGCCCACATCGACCGCCTTGGCAACACGCCCTACCAGCTGGTGAACCTTACTATCGATATGGACGACGGCGTCGGCATCGGCTTCTCGGCCCTGCATGGCGTGCGCGCGGCGGCGCTGGACGTCCTCACCGAGGTGCTTACCGCCGAGGGCCACGGCCGCACCCTGCCCCGCACCATCCCGCGCGAGCCGCTGCCCGCAGCGCGTCCCACCGGCTGTCGCGTGGCCGTCACGGTCACGAACCCCGCTTGCGCTCGCGCCGCCAAGCGCGCCGGCGCGCACCTCATCTATGTGCCGGCTCTGAACTACCGGCGCGGCGAGGCGGTTATCGCCGGCCAGAAGAACGCCGCTGCCGAGCAGGCCGGCTACCCCAAGGGCTGCATTCCCATCATGCCTGTGGCCGATCACGAGGCCGTTGGCGGCGCGCGCGAAGCGGTCGTCGATGCCGACGTGTGGAAGTATGCTGCTGAGGGCAAGCCGCTTTTGGCCGAAAGCCTCGGTGCTATGGAACGGGCTTCCGAAGAGGGGGCGCTGCTCGATGTCGGCTCCCATGTGCCCATTACCAACGGGCTCTCGCTGGCTGTCGCTAGCGAGTTCGGGGCCGCGCGCGTGTGGCTCTCGCCGGAGCTCACGCTGCGGCAAATCGAAGAGGTTGCCAAAGATGCCCCGGTGGAGCTGGGCGTGCTGCTCATCGGCGCCCAGGAACTCATGGTCACCGAGCACTGCATGCTCATGAGCCAGGGCCCCTGCGACGAGAACTGCGCCGAATGCCCGCGTCGCAAGAGTCCCCACGTGCTGAAGGATCGCAAGGGCTACGAGTTCCCGGTCGTCACCGACGCCATGGGCCGCAGCCACCTCTACAACGCGGTGGAACTGGATATCGCCTCGTCGATGCCCGAGTTGCTCGCGGCTGGTATCTCCTCCTATATGGTGGACGCCACCCTCATGAACGCCGAGGAGACGGCCCACGCCGTGGGACGCGCCATTCGTGCCCTGCATGTGGCCCAAAACGACGGCAACGCCATCGCGAAGATGCCCAACACCACCTCCGGCCACCTCTACCGCGGCGTCTCGTAGCGGGCAATTGCCTGCCGAGGGAGTTCCCTCCTCTCTCGGCAAAAACTGCCCTCGGGCTGTGGTGTAAGACATGGATAACTTATTCAAAATCAGAGAAACCCCTGGTCAAGCAATTGCAGTAATTTGTTAACTTAGGAATACACCGAAGCCCGAGGGGCAAAAATGTCGTGAAGAGACATCCGTCCTGGCAAAAAGCGCCTTCTGGCTGCGCCCGGAGCGTGGTGGTGGGCGCAAGAACCATCTCATTTCGGAGCACAATGCTGGAAGGCGAAACATTATGCACAGAAGCATAATGTTTCGCTGCATAATCTTTCCATCGCTTGGCGAGTGCAAGTTTAAGAGCGCTCCCGTCGGCGCCAATGTGCTGGCTGAACTGGAGGAGAAGAGCCGCGCCGCGAAATGGGGCGCTCCTGGGCGCTCCTGGGCGCGCGTGGAGTGCTGCGCGCTCTTCAGTATCAGCGGCTTCAGTGACGCGCTGCGTGAAACCGTCGGCCGACGTCCGAACGTGCTGCTGTTCGAATAGAAGGGCCTGTGTCTAGGATGTGAACGGGAAGAGGCCGCTGAGGTCGAGGTTGAGCCCCAGTTTTAAATACCCAGCCAGTAAAGAAAATAGAAGAAGCTTCTGGATATCTGCGGATTGTCTTATTCGCTTACACTCTAGGCTCTATGCCGTTTGCACTGAAGAGAAATGCAAAATATGACATAGATGGTACTAGAAATTACAGTTGTCAAAAAAGGTCATTGAAGCATGTAGGTGTCTGGTGAATAATGCCTGCTTAATCAGGAGAAGAAGCCCTTATATCTAGGTGCGGAGGTTTTGCAGTGAAGATGGCTCGGATGGTGCTAAGGTGTGGTCTAGTGGTTCTATTGTGCATAGCGCTAACTCCTTTCTGCGTGTTGGCGGATGAGGGGACGGCGGTATCTGAGCCTGTTTTTGGAGAAATCAATGACAAAGGCGCTGAAGATGTTCAGGCACAAGAAGAGACGGGGGAAGAGGGAAGCGCAAGCGAAAACAAGATAGACGAAACCCAAAATGAGATACACGAGAGTGAGGATTGCGGAGCGTATGCGGGGAACGCCTTGCTGCTTGAAGACTCTGATGAGGTTGGCGATGAAGGGTCATCTTGGGTGAGCGAGGGGGAATCGAGCGAGTTGCAGGAGGGCGAGGTTGCCGAGGAGACAGGCTTGGCCGCCGAACTCGCGATTGCCGAGGATGGGTCTGCTGATGTAGAGCCTAGGCTTTATCCGGATTTGTTTCTTGTGCGCAAAGAGCAGCTTACTGAAGTTCCTGATGGGTGGATCGGAATCTACACTGCAGAGGATTTAGCAGCTGCAAAAGGAGAATCTGGGAACTACATTCTTATGAGCGATGTAGATATGTCTCAGTTTGGCAAATGGGATCCATGGAAGCATCTTGGTGGCACTTTTGACGGGAATGGACATACTATTAGCAACCTCATCATTGACACCCGGGATTCAAATGGCATGTCGCAAGCATCGGAAATTGGGCTATTTGCAGAATTGGGCTACGGAGGTCGAGTGCGGAATTTGGGTTTAGTGGATCTGTCGATAAGTGTCGATTCGACGTGTGCTTCGACGGATGTGGGTGGTATAGCTGGTAAGTGCGATAGCGGAGGGTTTGGCGATACGCCGATAATTGATAACTGCTTTGTTGATGGTGAAATCCAATACCGAGGAAATGCGGTTCGCTCTTATGTCGGGGGCCTGGCAGGCGAAGTGGCTGGTTTCGGGAAAAATGATGGTATGTCGTATAGCTACGGAAGAGTTGAAATTGTCATGGCCCCTAGTCCGAGAGAAGACGGAAGCAACTACAGCTCCTTTGTTGGCGGGCTAGTGGGAGGATTGGGGTATTCGTCATATGACCAAGGAGTGAGCCGCTGCCTCAATTTTGGAGATATTGCTACCGAAGGAAGCAGGCTCGTGGGATCTGGCGGTATAGTTGGAAATGCCTCGGCTGGTTTTTATCAAGGCAACCGTGTGCAAGAGTGCCTGAACGCTGGTACTGTGCAGTCAAGCTATCGTGCTGGGGGAATAGTTGGCATGTGGAATGGAAACTCTTACATATCAAATTGCGAGAACCTAGGAGGGATCGAGGTTGAGGGTGCAGCCGATAAGACGTATGCGGCTGGCATCGCAACGCTGGATTCGCTTTATTCAGCCATGAGTTACTGCTTGAATAGGGGATCCGTCTCCTCTTATGCATCCGATGGTATAGCTTATGCCATGCCGCTGATTGCTGATCCGCAAAGCCACGACGGGAGAAATAACTACTATTGCAGCGAATGTGCGGTGATTGGGGAAGAGGTCAGGAATTATAAAGGGATCGCTTTGTCTGCCAGTCAAATGCGCCAACAAGAATCCTTTGAAGGATTCGACTTTGAAAACGTTTGGAAGATGGGGCGCGAGTATCCGATGCTTCGGTTCCTTCCTGACAATTTTGTCCGTATGGTCGAGGAGAAAAACCCACCTATTTCCAGTGTCTCCGACGAAGTGACGAAGCTTGCAGCGGCGGACTATTGCGACATGATGTATTCGTGCTCGTCGCCTCAGGATTCTCGAGGAGTGTTGTGCCAATCCGCTGGTCATCTGCTTGATTTCAAGATGTTGCAAATGGAGAGTGGGCATTTTGCCGTCAATGCTCCCAATGAGAAAATCTACGACAACGATGATTCTCCCACCTATCTGCAGCTTTATGAGGCGGTGCTGGGTGGCTGGCGTTTTAGTGGCAACTCAACATACAGCGGCTCGATGATTCTCGAGAAGGACGGCAAATGCATGTTGGTTTTCGCCTCTACTCGTGCGAATCGCTTCGGATTTAAGGGTGATTTTATCCAGAATGCGGCATTGACCTATCTGAACAAAAGCGACTTGTTCGCAAATCACTTAGCTGAGGCTTTGCTCGTGACGAAGGCGTGCGTAAAGAAGTACGGCAAATCAAACGTGTGCGTTGTCGGTGCCTATTCTGGAGGCATGCTCGCTCAGTACGTTTCCGCCATGACTGGCGTCGAGGGAACAGCGTTCAACTCTGGTACGGCTGGCTATAAGCTTGCGTTCGCTAATCACCCCTATGATCTTGATTGCTTTAGCGGTATCGATAAGTTGGCTTGCACGACTTACTTTAGCGACAAGGCCTACGAATCTGCCACAAAAGGCTTCAAGGCCGTGCAGAAAGAACTGTATGACTATGCAGGGTTCCCTAGCGTTGAGGTTGCTTCGAACCAAAGGATGACGGAGGAAGACGACATCCATAATCTGCTGAAGATCGATCGCTTCGGTCGTTTCGTGCTGGAGCAAATAAAGATGGTCAACCGTCCTGTTTCCATCCATACTTATTCGACTAATTCCCCTCAGGACATTTTTAAAGGAATGACAAGCATATTTAACGGAGATCCTTTCGGGGTCGTGCTTGTCTTCAAGGGCTTCTCGGGCAACTATATTGGAACGAGTGACTCCGATGTAATTGAAGATAAAAGAGGCTTTCTTGCAGATGCAGTGCACAAGACGGTTTATGCGGGCGGAACGCTTCGCGGTGCTGATTTTGGCCCCTATGGTAGTGAGTGGAATGATGTTTTCGTGGCCGGATCGGGCAAATCGTATTTTGAGGGCGGCATGGGAAGAGACACATATGTTGTTGACGGGAGCCTCGAATCAGAGGTCTATATCGACGACATCACTTCATTTGGATTGAATAGCCTGCTGGAACTTAAGAAATTTATCAAAGTTGCAGGTGGGTTCAAGGATGCCGCAAAGACAATTGTTGATCCTGAGGCGGACTTCCCGATTTATGAGGCCGCTGAGGAGCTGGTGAAAGCGGATTGCTCTTCTTTGATGGATCTGATTAAGGGGGAGAGGGCGGATCGTATTGTGATCAAGCATTGCCCGCTCGATGAAATGAGAATCACCGTTGACGAGGCGCGGACAACCATTTTTGCCGGTAACGCAAAAGTGTTTATCTCGAACGGGCGATTGTTTTCTAAGTCAAACAACGAGCCAGTGGGCAGTTTTGTCGTGGTCGATGAGGAGGGTGAAAAATCTTCTCTTGAGGGGCTTTCTGCAGGGCAGACGTGGAGTGCTCGGGATGCCGCGCCCGCGCAGATGGCAGATACAGCGGAGCCTATATCGAGCAACGAGGGCGAGAGGCAGAAAATTACCGAAATCTCTTTTAGCAAAAACTGCGACATTATGTTTTATGGCAAAGATGGAGGTATTGTTGGCTCATACCATTCCGGTTCGGGCGATATGCAAGGGGATGAGTTTGCCGTGCATGATCATGGCAGTCATACGGAGTCGGAAAACCTTAGGGTATATGTTTCTGCTGGTATCGCAAAGGTAACTGCTTCGGGATCCCTTCAAGATATGGATGTAAGTGCACGAACCGTCGATGCTGGCTTGGGAAAGGTGTTTGTGGTGGATGCTGCGAAGCCATTAAGTCTTGCAGAGGGCTTTTCGTTGGATGTTCTTTTGTCTGGTTCTTCGCCAGCTCTGCAATTGAATGATGCAGGAGCTGATTCGCCAAAAGAGGTTGAGACAACTCAGATGCAGTTTGTCGACGAGGACACGATTGCGTCGGAACAAGAAAACCCCGAAGAGAAAAACCCCAACGACCAGAAACCAGGAGGAGAAACGGGTGAAGGCAATGGGGGTGGCAATGAGCCAGGATGCGAGGAGGGCCAGAAGCCCGGAGGTGGAGAAAATGGCGGATCCGCATCCGAGCCGAGCGCGACCGAGCCAGGGATAAGTGATAGTAGCCTCGAGGGGTCTGGTGCACAGGCACGCGATAACGTGGCTTACAGCGACGATGAGAGCGCTGACAACCGCAGTGCGGGTGACTATGCTGCGCGGGAAGAAGATGCCCGAGGCTCGCAGCTTGCCCAAACGGGAGATGATGCCAAAATTATTGTGCCGGTAGGTGTGATGCTTGCGCTCGCGTCTTTCGCGGTGTTGAGGCGGAGTAGGAGGCGAAACTTGGGGTATCGCGCTGCGTGATAGCCGCAGATGGTGCCGTTTGGGCGCTTCGCGATGGCCTCATTTACGCGCCGGAGCGGGGCTATGTTGCTTTCACCGTCCCCGGAATGGCTGATTACATCGAACGAGCCGAGGAAATGTAGCGCAGTCCTTGTGCTAGAATTCCAACACTCATATAAGTCATCGACTTTATGAGTTGTATAAGTCATCGACTTCATAAGGCATCAACTTATATAACGTTTTGGCGGGTACGACATCTGGAAAGCGGAGGCATCATGCTTACTCCTGAGGAACAACTGCACATTATCAAATCCGGTACGGCGCAGATCGTGCCCGAATCGGCGCTCCTGGAGAAGCTCAAGCGCGGCGTGCCGCTGAACGTGAAGCTCGGCGTCGATCCGACAGCCCCCGATATCCATCTGGGCCATGCGGTGCCCCTGCGCAAGCTGCGCCAGTTCCAGGATCTGGGGCATCAGGTGACACTCATCATCGGCGACGGCACGGCGCTCATCGGGGACCCGTCCGGGCGCAACACCACGCGCCCGCAGCTCTCGCGCGAGAAGATTCAGGAGAACGCGCAGACCTACGTTGACCAGGCATTCAAGATCCTCGATCCTGAGAAGACCGTGCTGCGCTACAACTCCGAGTGGATTCTCGATTTGAACATGGAGTCGCTCCTGAAGCTTCTCGCGAATTTCACGGTGGCCCGCATCTTGGAACGCGACGACTTCCACAACCGTTACACGTCAGGGCAGTCCATCAGCTTGCACGAGTTCCTGTACCCGGTCATGCAGGCTTACGACTCCGTGGTCATCAAGGCCGATGTGGAGCTCGGCGGCACCGACCAGCTGTTCAACTTGCTCGCCGGCCGCGAGCTCATGGAGAAAATGGGCATGGAGCCCCAGGTCTGCCTCACGCTGCCTCTGCTCGAGGGCACCGATGGCGTGAAGAAGATGTCGAAGAGCTACGGCAACTACATCGGGCTCACTGACGAAGCGGCCGACATGTTCGGTAAGGTCATGTCCATTCCCGACGAGCTCATGGTGAAGTACTACCGCCTCGCCTCCACCGAGGCTGTGGACGAAATCGACCGTATCGAGGCAGGGCTGGCTGCTGACGAGCTGCATCCCAACAAGGTGAAGCGCGCGCTCGCCCGCAACATCGTGGCCGCCTACTACGACGACGTGGCCGCCGAGGCCGCCGAGGCCGACTTCGACCTCAAGTTCAAGGAGCACGGCTTCCCGGCCGACGCCCCCATCTTCGCGCCCGATCTGACGCCGGATGAGAACGGCCTGGTATATGTGGCGAAGATTCTGGTAGATGCCGGCGTGGCTGGCACCGCCTCCGAGGCGCGTCGCCTTATCGACGGCGGCGGCGTGAAGGTCAACGGCGAGGCGCTTGCCCCCAAAGCCTACAACGTGGCTCCCGAGGTTCTCGCCGGCGCCGAGGTGCAGGTGGGGAAGAAGAAGTTCGTGCGCTTCGAGTAGCTTTTGAGGCCGGCGTAAGTGTGCTGAGGTTTGCCGGCTGAGTGCCAGCGGCGTTTTCCGCTTAGAGGAGTTTTTTCCAGAAATGAAAAAAGTTGCAAGGATTCGCGTGGCTGAATCGTGTTACTTGCAGAGACGGAAGAAAACTCAAGGAGGAACCTGAATTATGAAGAAGTCTACCTTCGTTGTTGTCGTGGTGCTCGCGTTGGCGCTTTGCGTGCCGGCGGTGGCTTTCGCCGCCCTTTCCCCGTCGTCGCCGATGGCGATCGGCTCCCGTTCGGCTGCGGCGACGTGTCCGAATTACGCCGACCGCAATGCCAACGGTGCGTGCGACCGGCATGAGAATGGTGCGTGCCCCGGCTACACTGATGCCGACGGCGATGGCGTCTGCGACAGCTATGCCGCACCGCGATCTAACGGCAAGGCTGCGCCCGACAATGGCGACGCTTCCGCATCCGATGACGCTGTCGCCCCTGAGGCTCCGGCCCAGGAAGCACCGGCGCCCAAGGCCGCTCCACGCGGTGATGGCCGCGGCTACACTGATGCCGACGGCGATGGCGTCTGCGACAACTACCAAGACGGCGCGTGCTCTGGGTATGTGGATGCCGACGGCGACGGCATATGCGACAACTGCGCCGGTGCTGGAGCGAACTGCCCGGGCTACGTGGATGCCGACGGCGATGGCGTCTGCGACAACTACGGCAGCGGGAACGGCCAGGGTCATGGCCATGGCCGTCACCATGGCGGCGGTCACGGCTGCGCTCGCTAAACAAACCCTGCGAGTGCGTGAGATCTGCCCCTGACATAGAAGAGACTATGGCGCGTCATGGCGATACCGTGTGGCGAGTTTGCCTTACGGCGCTTTGTCGCCATGCGGATGCCGAGGACGCGTTCCAGAATTCATTTCTAAAATACGCACTCGCAGATGATGTTCAGTTTCGTGAAGAGGAACATCGCAAGGCGTGGTTGATTCGCGTTGCTTCGAACACGTGCCGCGATATGCGGCGGGCGGCTGCGAGTAAGAATGTGCCGCTTGATGAGACCTCATTCGAATCGCTCGCGTCCCGCGATGAGGAGGCTCAGCCCGATTCGCGTGTGAAAGAAGTGCTCGATGCCATGAGCGACCTCGATGACCCTCCCCGCACTCCCGTGTATCTTGCCCTGTACGAGGGCTACACGGCTCCGGAGATCGCCTCGATGCTCGACGTCCCCGTGAATACCGTGTATTCCTGGATTGCCCGCGGCAAAAAGACGCTGAAGGAGGCCCTCTCATGACCGATCTTGAGCAGCGTATCCGTGAGGCCTACGATGCTCAGCATGCTTCCGAGGCGCTCCGCGGACGCACGCTGGCCCTTCTCGAGGAAGAGCGGAAGAGGCGGCCGGATGCTCCTTCTGTTGAGGTGCATCGCGCCTCCCTGCGGCGTCGCCCGCGAGCACGTGTCGTCACTGCTTGGGCCGCATGCCTTTTGCTCGCGCTTGCCCTCGTCGGTGCCTATGGCGTGTATCGTGCGCCGTCTGCTTTCGTGGACATTGAGGTGAATCCCTCTCTTGAGCTTACGGTTAATACGTTCGGTATCGTGATTGAAGCCGAAGCGCTCAATGATGATGGCGCTGTCGTGCTCGGCGCTGTTGATATGCTGAATCGCCCTTACGGCGACGTCATCGGCGCGCTGCTGTCGAGTGACGCATTCGGCTCTTATGCTGAGAAAGATGCGTTTATTGATGTCAACGTGGTTTCTGAGAACAATCGCTTGGGGGAGAGCCTTGTTGCTCAAAGCGACGAGGCGCTGTCCTCTGCATCCTGTGAACATGCTTGTCGCCGTGCCGATAGCGCCACTCGCGATGCGGCAGCTGCAGCGGGTTTGGGCGTTGGTCGCTATCAGGCTGCCCAAGAGCTGATGAGCCTCGATCCCTCATACACGCTCGAGGAGTGTGCTTCTATGACTATGCGTCAGCTGCGTGATCGCATCGACGCATGCCACAGCGGCCAGGAGGGCGATTCCTACGAGGGCCACGGACATGGCCAGGGGGCTGGTAAGGGATATGGCCACGGCCGCCATGGCAATTAAACGAGGCGACGCATAACGTATTGCGACGGATTTTCGGCTGTCTCAGGGGCCATTCGTGCGGATGAAAGATTTTTCAAAAAACCCCTTGCGCGAAATCCCGGGAGCTGTATCATATGCGAGCTGCCTTTTTCGGAAGTGCGGAAGGCGGCGCCCCCGGCGGTCCGGGCGGCCCGTCGAGCGAGAAAGCGAAGTTGTCGAGATTTCGTGAACCGCTTGACGGGGGATGCGAGTCCCTGTAAAGTATTTCCTTGCGCCGCTCGCGAGGGCGGCGGGGCGGGAAGCCTCCCGCGGAACCTTGACAACCGGATACTGAGGATGGAATTCGAGAGACGGAACAAACGTCTTCTCGGATGTCAGACGGACATTCGAGAGAGCAAGCTTTAGCTTTTTCCCTGTCAGGGGCCCCGAGGCCCCGACGGAGAGTTTTAAAACAGAATCACACTCACATGATCTGTCGGCGGCGGAGACGCCGCCTTCGAACGGAGAGTTTGATCCTGGCTCAGGATGAACGCTGGCGGCGTGCTTAACACATGCAA
>OGDN01000361.1_pt1 | contig 95647 bp, 78 predicted proteins | sample 1570271 | NCBI WGS metagenome assembly OGDN01 (sample SAMEA4384481, study PRJEB24528) | human gut metagenome | reverse complement strand
AAATCCTGCGAATGTGCTTGTATTTCAAGGGTTTTTCGGGATAATCAAAATTTTTTGATATAATAATCTGGCTATGCCCCCAGCCATCCCCGCCATGAAGATATTCACTGCTGCAAATCCTAAGCGCAGAACCAAGCGCAGCATTTGATACATAGTTTCTCAAGTGCTCAGCTGTCAGCGTAAGCTCACTGTCGCTGAGATTTCGAAGAGAATTTGCACTGTCATCAAATAACGAGTTAAATTGCTGGCCCCAAATTTTGTTGTAAATGTTGTTCGCATAAGTCCAGCATTCATTCGGTGAAGAATCAAAATCATCACACCTGACTGCAACACCATTGATGTAATAGGTCGTGTACGCCAGCGCAGTCACCGGCAGAAGCGTCGCGAACATCAGCACCGCGAGCACAAAGCTCAAAAGTCGTTTTCTCATATGGTCTCCTCCCTACATTTTTCTCGTGATTTTGCGCACTTTTCTGCGTGCTGCGTACATGGCATCCAAGACTCACATCAACGCAGCAAGTAGCAGCAAGTATTTGTTCCAATCCTATTGATACCATTTCGCAAGTATAAATGTAAGGCCATATGCACAATTGACACGTTTTGCGACATAATTACCGCAAAATCTATGTGTCGCGTGAAGTTGTCTCTACCACAGAACCGCAAAAGCGGCATCTTGCGCAGATGCAGTCCACGCGCAAGACGCCGCTTCAAAACGAAATCAGGCGGAGCCGAAAAGCGGCTCCGCCTGATGATGCTTGTTTGTATTCACGCGCCGAGATAGGCCTTGCGCACCTTATCATCGTGCAGCAGATCGCGTGCGCTGCCGGACATGGTGATGCGTCCGTTTTCGAGCACATAGGCACGGTCGGCGATGGCGAGCGCCATCTTCGCGTTCTGCTCCACGAGCAGGATCGTGATGCCAAGCTCATGCATCGTGCCGATGATGGAAAACACCTCCTGCACGAGCACCGGCGACAGGCCCATGGACGGCTCGTCCATGACGATGAGCTTCGGTGCACTCATGATCGCGCGGCCCATGGCCAGCATCTGCTGCTCGCCGCCGGAGAGCGTGCCCGCGAGCTGCTTTGCGCGCTCCTTCAGACGCGGGAAGCGGGCATAGACCCGCTCGAGATCGTCCGTGATCGCCTTTTTGTCCTTGCGGAAATACGCACCCATGGCAAGGTTCTCCGCAACGGTCATGCGCGTGAACACCTGCCGTCCCTCCGGCACGTGCGCAAGACCCATGGTGACGATGCGGCTGGGGTCCGTCTTGCGCAGGTCGTGCCCGTCGTAGATCACGGAGCCGCTCTTGATGGGCACGAGCCCGGTGATGGCGTGCAGCGTGGTGGTCTTGCCGGCGCCGTTGGCGCCGATGAGCGAGACGATCTCGCCGTCATTGACCTCCATACTGATGCCGCGCAGCGCCTGCACAGCGCCGTAGGACACCTCCAGATCTTCAATCTTCAGCATCGTCGTCCGCCTCCTCTTCGCCGAGATACGCCTCGATGACCTCCTGATTGCTCGCGATCTCCGACGGGAGTCCGGCAGCGATCGTCTGGCCGAAATTGATGACCTGGATGCGCTCACAGACGCGCATGACCAGGCTCATATCGTGCTCGATGAGCAAAATGGCCACATGGAACGTATCGCGGATGGTATTGATGCACGAGAGCAGCTCCGCCGTCTCGGTCGGGTTCATGCCGGCTGCCGGCTCGTCGAGCAGCAGCAGCTTCATGTTCGTTGCCAGCGCGCGGGCGATCTCCAGCTTGCGCTGCTGGCCGTAGGGCAGGCTGGACGCGAGCTGTCCGGCCTTGTCGTCCAGATGGACGATGCGCAGGTATTCCATGGCCTTGTCGGTCAGCTCCTGCTCCGTGTTCCAGTACTTTTTCGTGCGCAGAAGGCTGTCGGCAAGGTTGTAATGGATGTCCTTCGTGAAGGCGATCTTCACGTTGTCGAGCACCGTCATGGCCTTGAACAGGCGGATGTTCTGAAACGTGCGGGCAATGCCGGCCTCTACCACCTGATAGGTCTGCTTGCCGTTGAGCTTCTGCCCGCAGAGGTAGAATGCCCCCTCCGTCGGCACATACACACCGGTGAGCAGGTTAAAGACCGTGGTCTTGCCTGCACCGTTCGGGCCGATGAGTCCCATGAGCTCGCCCTCATGGATCTCCATGTTGAAGTCCGACACGGCCTTCAGGCCGCCGAACGTAATGCCGAGGTGCTCCGCTTTGAGCACAACGGGTCTGGTATCGGTCATGCGTCGGCGCCTCCCTTCCTGGCCTTGGCCTTTTTCTTCCCGGCCAGACGGCCGTCGAACAGCAGCCGGTCGAGTGAAAATTCATACGTGCCCAGAATGCCTCTGGGGCGGAAGATGATGACGACCAGCAGCACAAGCGCATAGATCAGCATCGGGAACTGAAACAGCGACTGCACAAAGCCCGGCAGCGCCGACACCCATGCGCCGTTTTTGATCTCATAGTTAAGCAGGTACATCGCGACGGCCGCCAGCACCGAGCCGGTCATGGAGCCCATGCCGCCAAGCACCACGATGACGACGATGAAGGTCGAATTCCAGATCGAGGCGCTGGTGAACGTAAAGCTCGCCGTCGTGAGCGAGGAAAAGCACGTGGCATACAGTCCGCCGGCAAGACCCGCAAAGAACGCCGAGATGACGAACGTGAGGATCTTGTAATACGTCGTGTTCACGCCGGAGGCCGCCGCCGCGATCTCATCATCGCGGATGGCCTCAATGGCGCGGCCGTATTTCGAGCGGATGAATGTGCACATGAGCGCGATGCACAAAACGGTGATGCCCAGCACGAGCCACACATACTTCGCCTGCAGCGAGGTCGACAGCCCGAGGCCGTTGGCATAGAGCGAAGAGCTGGCCGTTCCGCTCGCCAGACCGTCACCACCGGCAAAGGGCAGGTTTGCGATGACGTTTTCGACGATGAGGCCGAAGCCGAGCGTCACGATGGCCAGATAGTCGCCGCGCAGACGCAGCGCCGGAATGCCCACGAGCAGACCCAGCAGCCCCGCAAAGACAGCGCCGAGCAGACAGCAGCCGAGCACGACCAGAATGAGCTGGCCGGGCGCCGCCTTGGACGCCTCGAACACGCCCGCGCGCTCAAGCGCGAGCGAGCTCAGCGCAGCAGTATACGCGCCGATGCCCGCAAAGCCCATGTGCCCAAGCGTGAGCTGGCCCAGATAGCCGAGCGTGAGGTTGAGCGACGTGCCGAGCAGGATGAAGATACACATCTGCCAGATGATCGGTACCAGCACGCGGCGATAGGTATTGTCCGGGAGCACCTGACCGAGCAGCAGCACCACAGCAAAGAGCAGCACGATCAGGCCGCAGTTGACGCCGGTACCGCGCAGTTTCTTTTTTTGCAGCGTATTCATACCTTCTCACCTACATTCTTTCCGAGGATGCCGGCCGGCTTGACCAGCAGCATCACGATCAGAATCAAAAACACCACGGCATTTGCCAGCGACGAGCTGATGTATGCCGTCACGAGCGCCTCGATGATGCCGACGACGATGCCGCCGAGCATGGCGCCCGGGATCAGGCCGATGCCGCCCATGACGGCTGCAACGAACGCCTTGAGGCCCAGCATGGACCCCATCGTCGTCGTCACGGTGTGATACTGCGCGCAGTACATCAGCGCCGCAACTGCCGCAAGCCCCGAGCCGATGGCAAATGTCGTCACGATCGTGCGGTTGACATTGATGCCCACAAGTGTGGACGCCTCCTTGTTCTCGGACACGGCGCGCATGGCGCGGCCGAGCTTCGTCTTCTGCACAAACAGCTGCAGCGCCGCCATAACGATGGCTGCGATGATGATCGTGACGACGGCCGCCATATTCACCGACACGCCGCCGATGGAGATCGGTGCCGTGCTGAAGATCTCGTCGGAGATCACGCGCGGGTTCGGTCCCATGGCCGGGATGGCCTGCGCGAGGTTTTCCAGCAGCAGGCTCATGGCGATCGCCGTGATGAGCGCCGACATGCTCGTGCCCTTGCGCCGCACCGGCCGGTAGGCCACCAGCTCGACCACAACGCCCACGAGCGCGCAGATCACGATCGCCGCAAGCACCCCCGTCCACGCCGGAAGCCCCATGCTGTGCAGCAGGATCGGCACGGTGAAATACAGCGTATAGCCGCCGACCATGATGAAGTCGCCGTGCGCAAAGTTGATGAGTCGGATAATGCCGTAAACCATCGTATAGCCGAGCGCCACGAGCGCATAGACGCTGCCGAGGCGCAGCCCGATGATGAGTTGCTGTAAAAAGTCAGTCATATTCTCTCCCTGCCTTTCGGTTTTTGCGCAGGTCAGCCGCGCCGGAATATTCGTGCGCGAAAGCGCCGGTCGGCGCTTTCGCGCAAAGGTCATTGCTTTGGATCGCGTCCGGTCCCGGCTGTATCGCCGGGGTCGGGTCAGCTCTGCGTCTTGACGAACTTCTGCACGAGCTTGCCGTCGGAGGGCGTGAAGGTCAGGATGGCCACGCTCTTTTCCGGTGTGCCGGTCTCGTCAAGGGTCATGTCGCCGGTGACGCCGACATAGTGCATGCCGCTCATCGCGTCGCGGATGGCCTCGTGATCGATGCTGCCGGCCTTCTCAATGGCCTGCTTGACCATATACATGGCGTCATACGCCAGAGCGCCGAGGGCGTTCATGGATTCCGAGCCGTACTTTTCCGTGTAGTTCTTGACGTAGGACTGCACGATCTCGGAGCTGTCCTCCGGGGAGTAGTGGTTGGTGAAGTAGACGTTTTCATAAGCGCTCAGATCGCCGGTGGTGTAGTCCTGCGTGCCGTCAAAGCCGTCGCAGCCCATGATCGCGCCCTTGAAGCCGGCCTCACGAGCCTGCGGGATGATTTTCGGGCCGACCGCGTCGTAGTAATACGGGGCAAAGAGCATATCCGCGCCGGAAGCGGCGATGGTCGCCAGCTGCGAGGAGAAGTCCACGGCGCCGGTGTCGGACGAGGACTGCTCGCAGACGATCTCGATGCCGTATTTCTCGGCCGCCTTCACGAACGAGTCGTGCAGGCCGGAGGAGTAGGTGTCGCCGGTCGCGTACAGGACCGCGGCTTTTGTCCAGCCCTGATCCTTGGCGTAGGCCGCAACCATCTCGCCCTGGAAGCTGTCCTTGAAGCAGGAGCGGAACACGTAGTCGTCCGTGGTGGTGATGGAATCTGCCGTGGAGCTCGGCGTGACGAGCACGATGCCCTCATCATCGGCCAGACTCGTGATCGCGGACGTGCAGCTCGAGAGCGTTGCGCCGATGATGGCCGCCGCGCCCTCGCTGAGCAGCGAGTTGAAGCCGGAAACCGCTTCTGCCGGCGTGCCCTGATCGTCCTTGGTGGAGAGCTTCACGGTCGCGCCGAGGATGCCGCCGTCGGCGTTGATCTCGTCGATCGCCATCTGGATGGAGTTCGTGATGGCCAGGCCATAGGCCGCCTGTGCGCCGGTCACCGGGGTGATATTGCCGATGATGATCTCTTTGCCCGACAAATCGCCGTCGGCAGAATCATCTTTGGCGTCTTTTCCGCCTCCGCACGCTGCCAGTGAGAGCACCAGCATGACAGAGAGAAGCAATGCAGTCAATCGTTTCAGTTTCATGTTCATATCCTCCTATCTGAATGTTCGCCCGCCCGATGGGTCCAGTTCCGTTTTTTGTGTTTTTTCCGTTTTTTGTGGGCGAAGGAAATAAAAAAACGCAAGGGCGCACAACTTCTGTTCGAAGATGTGCTCCCTTGCACGCTCTTATTATAGGGGAAATCGCACGCAAAAATCAACGGCGATAACCGCCAAACTATTTGTTTTCTTAATCGATATATTTAGCAAAATTCATAAAAGCCTGTCTTTTTCCGTCTGAGCCTGCTCGAAGGCGTCCGCCTGCCCCGCCTCCGCCAGCGTGTGGCGCAGGCACGTCAGGCACGGCTCGGCGTCCCAGTCGCAGTACATATACTTACAGGCAAAGCACAGCGTTCTGGCCGCCGGATGCGCCTTGCGCGTCTCCGAAGCGGGCGATGCCTGCTGCGGCTGCGCAGCCCGCTGATACCGGTCGATGCCCTGCTGCGCCAGCTGTGTGCTGCGCAGGCAGTCTGCGCACGGCTGCAGATCCCGATCATGGAATTTGTACTTACAGGCAATACATAATGTCTTGTTTTCCGCCATGGTGATCCCTCCATTCTCTGTTTGCCGGACCCGAACCCACTCCGGGATGGTCTCAGTATATGCCGCCGTTTTGCGAATGTAAAGTGTGAGTTATACCTGAATTTACAAGCACCTTTCTTCTTTTCGTGTTTAAATAGCTAATGAATCCGCCATGCGGCGTACCGCGTTTGTGGAAAGCGGAAAAAGTGCATTTGCCCGCTTGACAAGCGATGATATTTGGGCGTATGCTTGCGCCAAGTTCAAAGCAGCAAACCACAGAAGCAGAGAAGTAAGCGAGGGTTTGCGTCTTTCCCAGAGAGCTGCCGGCCGGTGCGAGTGCAGCAGAGACGACCTTGCCGAATGGACTGCAGAGGGCGGACGAGACGCCGTGAGGCGGTAAAGTCCGACGGGCTTTTCCCCCGTTACCAAGGAAAGGCGTGTGATGGCACGTCGCTGAGTGGGCGCATTGCGCCAATTTGGGTGGCACCGCAGAAGTTTTCCGGCTTTTGTCCCAAAGATCAATTCCGTATTGGTCTTTCATGGACAAGGGTCGTTTTTTCTTGCCCGGAAAGGCCCCGCCGAAGGGAGCAGACATCATGGCAAACGAAAACATCCCCTACAAGATCTACCTGAATGAAGACGAAATGCCGCGCACATGGTATAACGTCCGCGCAGACATGAAGGTCAAGCCCGCGCCGCTGCGCGATCCCGCCACCGGCGCACCGATGGCGTTCGACGATCTGCGCCCCGTATTCTGCGACGAGCTCATCCGTCAGGAGCTCGACAACGACGACCGCGAGATCCCCATCCCGGACGAGATCCGTGACTTCTATAAGATGTACCGCCCGTCGCCGCTCGTGCGCGCCTACTGTCTGGAAAAACAGCTGCAGACCCCGGCGAAGATCTACTACAAGTTTGAGGGCAACAACACCTCCGGCTCGCACAAGCTCAACTCCGCCATCGCGCAGGCGTATTATGCCAAGCAGCAGGGGCTGCGCGGCGTCACGACCGAGACCGGTGCCGGCCAGTGGGGCACGGCGCTGTCGATGGCCTGCGCCTACCTCGGGCTCGACTGCAAAGTCTACATGGTCAAGTGCTCGTATGAGCAAAAGCCCTTCCGCCGCGAGGTGATGCGCACTTACGGCGCGTCCGTGACGCCGAGCCCGTCCACGGAGACGGAGATCGGCCGGCGCATCCTCGCCGAGCACCCCGGCACGACCGGCTCGCTCGGCTGCGCGATCAGCGAGGCCGTTGAGGTCGCCACCTCGACCCCCGGCTACCGCTACGTGCTCGGCAGCGTGCTCAATCAGGTGCTGCTGCACCAGTCGGTCATCGGTCTGGAGACGAAAACGGCGCTCGACAAATACGGCATCGTGCCGGACATCATCATCGGCTGCGCCGGCGGCGGCAGCAACCTCGGCGGCCTTATCTCCCCGTTCATGGGTGAGAAACTGCGCGGCGAGCGCGACTATCGGTTCATCGCCGTCGAGCCCGCCTCCTGCCCGAGCCTCACGCGCGGCAGGTTCGCCTACGACTTCTGCGACACCGGTAAGGTCTGCCCGCTGGCCAAGATGTACACGCTCGGCAGCGGCTTCATCCCCTCACCGAGCCACGCCGGCGGCCTGCGCTACCACGGCATGAGCTCTATTCTCTCGCAGCTGTACCACGACGGTTACATGGAGGCCCGCTCCGTCGAGCAGACGAAGGTGTTCGAGGCGGCCGAGCAGTTCGCGCGCATCGAGGGCATCCTGCCCGCTCCGGAATCGAGCCACGCCATCCGCGTCGCCATCGACGAGGCCGTCAAATGCCGCGAGACCGGCGAAGAAAAGACCATCGTCTTCGGTCTGACCGGCACCGGCTACTTCGACATGGTCGCCTATGAGAAGTTCCACAACGGCGAAATGAGCGACTTCATCCCGACCGACGCACAGCTTGCCGAGAGCTTTGCATCCCTGCCGCAGGTGCCGGGCCTCGACAACTGAACGAACGTATACGACCGCCGCACGGCGGGTAAAATTTCAACAGTCAAGAACAAAGGAGATCGGATCATGGGTCTGAAAAACATTGAAAAAGCACAGGTGCTGCGCCTCGGCGACGAGGTCGAATACCAGCAGGGGCAGATCGTGAGCAAGACGCTCGCGCAAAACCGCGCCCTGAGCATGACGCTCTTCGCCTTCGAGCAGGACGAGGAGATCAGCACGCACACCGCCGACGGCGACGCGCTCGTCACCGTGCTCGATGGCACGGGCCGCTTCACCATCGACGGCGAGGCGCACCTCGTCTCCGCCGGGGAGAGCATCGTCATGCCGGCGCACGTGCCGCACGCGGTCTATGGGCAGACGCGCTTTAAGATGCTGCTGACCGTGATCGTGTAACGCGGGACATCCCCGCATATAAGACCCCACGCACCGTTCGGAAGCCCGAACGGCGCGTGGGGGGGGGGTGTTAATCGAGATAAAAGTCAAAGCTGACTGCCGCTCCCACGGACGCCCAAAATGCGACGCTGCCGTCCGGAAGGACCAGCTCCGGCAGATCGTTGGATGCCGCAAACACCCGCACAGTCAGATCGGCATACAGATTGTATTCCTCACATAAGCGACGAACTTCCGCCTCTTTCCCGCACAGCATTTGCTCAAGCTGCTGCAGCGGCTCATCCAAAGCTCGGCAGTCCATTTTCGGCAGTTCTGCGCTCCAGTATGCGTGCCGCAGCGTCGGGTAAGGCGGCGCTTCCGCCGGGAGAACCGTAAAACCGGGCAGCACTTGCTCATCCGGCTCACGAATCTCCTTACCGCAGTGCTGCACCTTCCCTTTCCCGGGCGTCGGCGGGCATGACCTCGTGGGCAAAATGCCAAGGCCACGCGTGACCGCGTCCCGGTCAAAATCTGCACGGTCGCGCCTTGTGAGCGTAAAAACCAGCCGAATCTGTGGTGTTTGTTTCATGTTCGCCTCCGTACATACGCTTTGCGCGCGTTCCGGAGCATAAGAACGCTCACAAGATAATACAGCGCAGCCGCAAGAAAAACAGATGCGAGGAATGCAAACATCGCTGTGTCCACTGCTTCAAACACAAAATAGAGCAGAAATTCGGCCACTGCAAGAAGCAGTGCCGCGATCAACAGCTGCACATGGAAGTGCTGGAAGTAGGCATTGCGCTCATCCTTTACGCGCGCATATGCAGCATCCATTTTCTCAGGGGCAGCTTCAAAGGCCGAAATACTCTTTGACACGATCTTCGAGCCCGACTTGCGATATCGCTGCTCTGCGTGGAAATAATCATTGAAGGCATAGTCATAGCAACGTCCGTCCACACTCCGAAACAGGAAAAATTCCTTGTGCGCGGGGGCTGATTTTCGAAAAATGAACTGCCGCCGGCGCAGCTCGCAAAGCGTCCACCCCTGCTCCGCCATGGCAGAAAGCCAGCGCTCGACCTGATTGACCGTGGCCCGCGTATATGGATGAAAGCATTTCTTTTTCGTCACGGGCATATCCGCTTCCCCCTGTCGCGCAATTGATTATGCTACGTGCAATCAATTTAGAATCATTATACGCAGCCAGACATGGTCTGTCAAACATATGGAAATGCAAACCCCGGGCACACAGCTGAAAACCTGTGTGCCCGGGGTTTGTCATTGAGCGATCATCCCACGCACGGCTGCGTCGGGGATCAGGTCTCCTCGCGGATGGCAGCCTGTGCCGCGGCCAGACGGGCGATCGGCACGCGGAACGGCGAGCAGGACACGTAGTCCAGGCCGACCTTGTGGCAGAACTCAACGGAGGACGGATCGCCGCCGTGCTCGCCGCAGATGCCGAGCTCGAGCTCCGGATTCGTCTGACGGCCGAGCTTGCAGGCCATCTCCACGAGCTTGCCGACGCCGTTGATGTCCAGATGCTGGAACGGGTCGCTCTCGTAGATCTTGGTGTCGTAGTAGCTGCCGAGGAACTTTGCAGCGTCGTCACGGCTGAAGCCGAAGGTCATCTGCGTCAGGTCGTTGGTGCCGAAGCTGAAGAAGTCCGCTTCCTTGGCAATTTCGTCGGCCGTGAGCGCGGCGCGCGGGATCTCGATCATGGTGCCGACGTGATACTTCATGTCCACACCGGCCTCCTTGATCAGCGCGTCCGCCGTGCGGACGACGATGTCACGCACGAACTTGAGCTCCTTACGCTCGCCGACCAGCGGGATCATGATGTAGGGCGTGATCATCTTGCCGGTCTCCGCGCTGACCTTGAGGGCAGCCTTGATGACGGCATTGGTCTGCATCTCGGCGATCTCCGGATAGGTGACAGACAGACGGCAGCCGCGGTGGCCCATCATGGGGTTGAACTCGTGCAGGGATACAACAACGTCCTGCAGCTCTTCAGCCGTCATGCCCATCTCCTGCGCCAGCTCCTCGATGTCCGCCTTCTGGGTGGGCAGGAACTCGTGCAGCGGGGGATCGAGGTAACGGATCGTCATCGGGCGGTCGCCCATGATGCGGTACATGGCCTCAAAGTCGCTCTGCTGGAACGGCTCGACCTTCGCCAACGCAACCTTGCGCTCCTCGACGGTACGGGCGCAGATCATCTCGCGGACGGCCTTGATGCGGTCCTCGGCGAAGAACATATGTTCGGTGCGGCACAGGCCGATGCCCTCAGCGCCGAGATCGACCGCCTGCTGCGCATCGCGCGGGTTGTCGGCGTTGGCCTCGACGTTTAGGCGGCGGGCTGCGTCAGCCCAGCCCATGAGGCGGTTGAAGTTCTTGTTGCCGGTAGCGGCGACGGTCGGGATCTGTCCGGCGTAGATGTTGCCGGTGCTGCCGTCGAGGGAGATCCAGTCACCCTCGGTGAACTTGTGGCCGTTGATCTCAAAGAACTTGTCGGCGTAGCTGATGCGGACGTTGTTGTCATTGCCGCAGCCGGAGACGCAGCAGGTGCCCATGCCGCGGGCGACGACGGCCGCGTGGCTGGTCATGCCGCCGCGCACAGTCAGGATGCCCTGAGAGACCTGCATGCCCACGATGTCCTCGGGGCTGGTCTCGAGACGGACGAGCACGACTTTCGGCATAGTCTTGTTCTTGACGGCTTCCTCAGCCTCCTCGGCGGAGAAAACGACCTGACCGCAGGCGGAGCCGGGGGACGCGGCAAGGCCCTTGCCGATGGCGTCGGCGCGCTTGAGCGCCTCGGCGTCAAACTGCGGGTGCAGCAGCGTGTCGAGCTGCTTGGGCTCGACGCGCAGCACGGCCTCGCGCTCGGAGATCATGCCCTCGTCGACGAGGTCGCACGCGATCTGCAGCGCGGCCTGCGCGGTGCGCTTGCCGTTGCGGGTCTGGAGCATGTAGAGCTTGCCATCCTCGATGGTGAACTCCATATCCTGCATATCCTTAAAGTAGTGCTCAAGGCGGTTGGCGATCGCCACGAACTCATCATACACCTCGGGCATCTGCTCCTGCAGGTGGCTGATCGGGCTCGGGGTACGCACGCCTGCGACAACGTCCTCGCCCTGCGCATTGATGAGGTACTCGCCCATGAGCTTCTTCTCGCCCGTGGCGGGATCACGCGTGAAGGCAACGCCCGTGCCGGAGCGGTCGCCGGAGTTGCCGAAGGCCATCTGCTGGACGTTGACGGCAGTGCCCCACTCGTAGGGGATCTCGTTCATCTTGCGGTAGACGTTCGCGCGCGGGTTATCCCAGCTGCGGAACACGGCCTTGACGGCCTCGATGAGCTGCTCGTTCGGATCCTGCGGGAAGGGCTTGTGCTCGTTGTCCTCGTAGATCTTCTTGAAGATGACGACGAGCTGCTTGAGATCGTCGGCATCCAGATCGACGTCGTTCGTGACGCCCTTGGCGGCCTTCATCTTGTCGATCTCTTCCTCGAACAGGCTCTTGGACACGCCCATGACGACGTCTGCAAACATCTGCACAAAGCGGCGGTAGCTGTCGTAGGCAAAGCGCGGGTTGCCGGTCTTCTTGGCCAGACCCTCAACGGACGCATCATTCAGGCCGAGGTTGAGGATGGTGTCCATCATGCCGGGCATGGACTGGCGCGCGCCGGAGCGCACGGACACCAGCAGGGGATTTTCCACGTCGCCGAGCTTCTTGCCGGTGATCTCCTCAAGGCCCTTGACGTGCGCAAAGATGTCCGCCTGGATCTCCGCATTGATCTGCCGGCCGTCCGTATAGTACTGCGTGCAGGCTTCCGTCGTGATCGTGAAGCCCTGCGGCACCGGCATACCGGCCGCTGTCATCTCCGCCAGGCCGGAACCCTTGCCGCCAAGTGTGTTGCGCATCGCGGTCTTGTCACCGCCGAATGCCTGACTTCCTTCGCTGAAATAGTACAGGTATTTTTTGCTCATTCCTTTACCTCCATTTGTAAAGTTATCCATGGTATCTTTCGTTCATATTATATCAAATCGCCCCTTGCGGTGCTATAACGAATGTGCGCAAAACTGTCCAAATCTTCACAATGTGCGGAAGCGGTTTTTATACAGTTTGCAAGAGAATGCCCAAATTCGTAGAATTTTCCGAAATCAAATACAGAATTTATGAATTTTCGTGAATGATGACGGGAAAAAATGCAGAATCGGTTTGTCATTTTATACAATATTTGCTTTGTGTTCAAAAAATCTCTCGCCGCGCCGGAATTGTGTGCATTATTCCAGTACTGTAATTCATTTATATTACATACAGATATATACACCAGACGGTGCGCAGGTACGCAGCGGCGCGCCACCCCCGCTTTTCCGCGCACACGGAAAAGCTTCGGCACCCGCACCCACGATATTAGGAGGTAAGCAAATGACAAGACGAAACAAACGATTTTTGAGTCTGCTGCTGGCACTCACACTGGCCGTGAGCCTGTGTGTGCTTCCGGCAGCGGCCGCAGACCAGACCTGTCCGAGCAGCAAAAGCGACCCGGTCGTGTTCGTGCACGGCCTGATGGGCTGGGGCGAGCGCGCCGGTCTCAACAGCGTGCTGCCCTACTGGGGTATGACGACCGGCAGCCTGACGGCATATCTCAACTCCCTCGGCTACGAGACGTATTCGGCCACCGTCGGCCCGATCTCGAGCGCATGGGACCGCGCGTGTGAGCTCTACGCGCAGCTGACCGGCACGACGGTCGACTACGGCGCGGCGCACGCTGCAGCGCACGACCACGCACGCTACGGCATCACCTACGACCGGCCGCTCTTTGACGGCTGGGGCACGCGCCGCGCCGTCAACCTCGTCGGCCACAGCTTCGGCGGCGCGACGACGCGCCTGTTTCTCGAGCTGATGACAAACGGCAGCGCCGAGGAAGTCGCGGCGGCTAAAGCCGCCGGCACCACGCCGAGCCCGCTGTTCACCGGCGGCAAGAGCAGCTGGGTGCACTCCATGACCGAGGTCGCAGCGCCGCATAACGGCACGAGCTTCATTGAATCCAACGGCACGATCATGGACGTGTCCACGAACCTGGCCGAGACGCTCGCCAAGGGCTTCGGCATCACGGAGCTCAAGAACCTGCTCGACTTCCAGCTGGAGCAGTTCGGCATTTGCAAAGACCCCGATGAGACCGTGCTTGAGACGCTGCAGCGCGTGTTCAGCACCGACTTCATGTCGCACAACGACAACGCTTTCCTCGACCTGACGATCGACAAGTCGCTCGAGATCAACGACGGCATCGGCATCGAGCCGAACGTCTACTACTTCTCCTATGCCGGCAACCAGACCGTGCAGGACCCGGTCTCCGGCAACTACATCCCGTCGGCCAGGATGTGGACGCTGTTCTACCCCGGCGCATACAACATGGGCAAATATTATGACAAGTATACCGCCGGCGGCTTCTACATCGACAAGAGCTGGCGCCCGAACGACGGCATGGTCAACACTGTCTCCGCCTTCTACCCCATCCACAGCGACGGCACCTGCCTGACGAAGGACGGCAAGCAGGGCTGGACGAATTACGACGGCTACTCCAACATTAACTTCCAGCCCGGCATCTGGTATGTCATGCCCGTGCAGTCGTTTGACCACATCCAGTTCGTCGGCGGCATGCTCAACGGCAGCCTCGTCAAGACGCGCGGACTCTACCGCGGCATCATGGAGGACATCTACAGCACCTATACCACCGCGGCGACCGGTACCGCCTTCCCGTTTACGGACGTGGCCGAGTCGCGCTGGAGCTACCCGTATATCAAGGAGCTGTATGACGCCGGTGTCGTCAGCGGCACGAGCGCTACGACCTTCTCCCCCGCCGCAAACGTGACGCGTGCACAGTTTGTGACCATGCTCGCCGGGCTCGCCGGTGCGGACGTGTCGAACTGCCCGGCCACGCCGTTTCGCGATGTGCCGGAAGGCGCGTGGTACGCGCCCTACGTCAACTGGGCGCTCGCCAACGGCATCGTCAGCGGCACGAGCGCCGCGACCTTCTCGCCCGACGCCAGCATCACGCGGCAGGACATGGCCGTGATGCTCTACAGCTACACGCAGCGCTTCCAGGTGCATCTGCAGCAGCAGCCGGTCACACCCTTCACGGATGCGGACAGCATTGCAGCCTATGCTCAGATCGCCGTGCAGACGCTGCAGCGCGCCGGTGTCATCAGCGGCATGCCCGACGGCAGCTTCCAGCCGTACGGAACCGCTACCCGCGAACAGGCCTGCACCATGCTGTGCATGCTGTAATGCACAAAACAGTCAAAACGTCCTCCGGGGTACCCGGGGGACGTTTTTCCATGCGCGACAGGCGTCCGATCAGAAGCCTGGACAATTTTGCGCATTTGTCCAAAAGTATCTCATTTCTGGCGATTTGATACAAAATCGGCGTGGTGTCCGCATTGAAAACGGTCATACGCAATACTATAATACTCAAAAAATAACAGCGTGCTCCGGCGCGCCGGAAAGGAATGTGCATACACCATGAAAAAAAGCAAGAAGTTTTTGTGTCTGCTGCTCGCACTGGTGATGGCCGGGAGTCTTCTGCTCCTGCCGGCGGCCGCTGCGAACACGCAGTCCGGCGCGACGCGCTACCCGACGGTCTATGTCCACGGCCTGATGGGCTGGGGCGAACATGACCAGATCTATTCCGCCGTCCCCTACTGGGGTCTGTCGACCGACCTGATGCCGTATATGACGAGCAAGGGTTATGAGAGCTACGCCGCCTCCGTCGGCCCGCTCTCGAGCGCGTGGGACCGCGCGTGCGAGCTCTACGCCCAGCTCACCGGCACGACCGTGGACTACGGCGCGGCGCACGCCGCCGAATATGGCCACGCGCGCTACGGCGCGACGTATGACAAGCCGCTGTTTGCCGGCTGGAGCGCAAGCAAAAAGATCAACCTCGTCGGCCACAGCTTCGGCGGCGCAACGATCCGTCTGTTCCTCGACATCCTCGCCGACGGCTCTGCTGCAGAGCAGGCCGCGGCCAAGGCCGCCGGCACGGAGGTCTCCCCCTTCTTCGAGGGCGGAAAGGCCGACTGGGTCTATTCCCTGACGACACTGGCTGCCCCGCACAACGGCACGACCTTCCTCGAGTGCTGCGACAACATGGCACAGTTTGCGGCCGAGGCCTCGACCGCGATGGCAAAGCTGCTGGGTATCTCGGACTTCAAGGGTGTGTATGATTTCCAGCTCGAGCAGTTCGGCTTCTACCGCAAGGACGGCGAGACCGTGCTCGAGGCGCTCGACCGCGTGCTGCACTCGGACTTCCTGTCGCACAACGACAATGTCTTCCGCGACCTGACGATCGACCGCGCGCTGGAGCTCAACGACGATATCGAAATCCAGCCCAATGTCTATTACTTCTCCTACGCCGGCGACAAGACGCGCCAGAGCAGCGCCACCGGCGAGCGCACCTCGGCCGTCGACATGACGCCGCTGTTCGTGCCGTTTGCAAACAGAATGTGCAGCTATTATGACCAGACGACTGCGGGCGGCTTCCGCATCGACAAGACCTGGGCACCGAACGACGGCCTTGTCAACACCGTCTCCGCCCTGTATCCGACCGACAGCGCCGGCCGCTGCCTGACCAAGAGCGGTCAGACCGGCTATATCCAGCAGGATGGTTACTCCAACGTCAACTATCAGCCCGGCGTGTGGAACGTGATGCCTGTGCGCCACTATGATCACGGCAACTTCATCGCCGGCATGCCCGTGCCCGATCTGGCGTCGCAGAGCGTGACCGCGCTGCGCCAGTTCTACCTGAGCCTGATGGACAATCTCTCCCACGTGAGCGCGGCGTCCGGTCTGCCGTTCACGGATGTGGCAGCCGACCGCTGGAGCTACACCTACATCAAGCAGATGTACGATGCCGGTGTCGTCTCCGGCATGACGCCCACGACCTTTGAGCCGGCGGGCGATGTCACACGCGCGCAGTTTGTAACCATGCTCGCCGGTCTTGCAAAGGCGGACGTGTCGAAATACCCGGCCACCTCGTTCCGCGACGTGCCGGAGGGCGCGTGGTATGCGCCCTACGTCAACTGGGCCCTCGCCAACGGCATCGTCAGCGGCACGAGCGCCACGACCTTCTCGCCCGACGCCAAGATCACGCGGCAGGACATGGCCGTGATGCTCTATCAGTATACGCAGCGCTACGATGTCGCACTGCAGCAGCAGACGGTCACGCCCTTCACGGACGAGAGCAGCATCTCCGCCTATGCTCTGCCCGCTGTGCAGGCGCTGCACCGTGCAGGTGTCATCAGCGGCATGCCCGACGGCAGCTTCCAGCCGTTCGGCACTGCGACCCGTGAACAGGCGTGCGTCGTGCTGTGCGCCCTGTAAGACAGACTTTCAAATCCACCGCATTGCCCTCCCGGAGCCGTCCGGGAGGGCAATTTTGCACGCTCGGCACAACCTTTCCTTGTAATTTCCGCCGCTGTCATGTACAATATATCTTACAGCTGTTGATTTAGCGATTTTAAGCGTGAAATTGGCGGCAAAAATCTGGGGGGGAAAGAAGAAAAAGAATTTATGGACAATGAACTGAAGAAAAAGTATGGCCTGCCAACGGCGATCGCACTCGTCATCGGCATCGTCATCGGCAGCGGCGTGTTCTTCAAAGCCGAGAAGATCCTCACCGCGACCGGCGGCAACCTGCCGCTCGGCATCCTCGCCTGGGCAATCGGCGGCCTGATCATGATCATCTGCGCGTACATGTTCTCCATCCTCGCCACACGTTATGCGCACGTCAACGGGCTCGTAGACTACGCCGAAGCGCTCGTAGGCAAACGCTACGCCTATTACATGGGCTGGTTCACAACGTTTATCTATTTCCCGGCCATGACGTCCGTGCTGGCCTGGGTCAGCGCACGGTATCTCGGCGTGCTGTGCGGGTTTGACATCACGGGCGGACCGGTCATGGTCATCGCGTGCCTGTTTCTCGTCGGCAGCTATGCCGTCAACGCCCTGTCTCCGATCCTGGCGGGCAAGTTTCAGGTGGCGACCACGGTCATCAAGCTCATCCCGCTGCTGCTCATGGGCATCGTCGGCACAATCGTCGGCCTTGCCAACGGCACAACGATCGAAAACTTCACCACCGTCGTCACAACCGTCGAGGGCGGCAACGGCCACGCGCTGTTCACCGCCGTGGCGGCAACGGCCTTTGCATACGAGGGCTGGATCATCGCCACGAGCATCAACGCCGAGCTCAAGAATGCCCGGCGCAACCTGCCGATCGCGCTTGTCATCGGCACGCTCATCGTCGCACTGACGTATATCCTCTACTACATTGGCCTGTCCGGCAGCGTCTCGAATGCGGAGATCATGGCCGGAGGCGAGGCCGGCGCCAAGCTCGCCTTCGAGAAGATCTTCGGCCGGGCCGCCGGCGTGGGTCTGTTCGTGCTGGTCGTGGTGTCGTGCCTCGGCACGCTCAACGGGCTCATGCTAGCCGCGACGCGCAGCCTCTACTCCGTTGCCGCGCGCGGCAACGGCCCGAAGCCGGAGGCGTTCCTCGGCATCGACCAATACACGAACATGCCGGCAAACTCCGCCATCGTGGGCGTGCTCATGTGCGCCGTCTGGCTGACATATTTCTACGGCGCCAACCTCACCGAGGGCTGGTTCGGCCCGTTTTGCTTCGACTCGTCCGAGCTGCCGATCATCACGCTCTACGCGCTCTATATTCCGATGTTCCTCAACGTCATGCGCCGGGAAAAGGAGCTGAACGCTTTTCATCGCTACGTCATGCCGGTGCTGTCGATCGTGTGCTGCATCTTCTTCTGCGTCGCGGCCGTCGTGTCGCACGGCAAGGCCGTGCTCTACTATCTGATCGTGTTCGCGGTCATCATGGCGCTGGCCATCCCGTTTTACCGTCAGGGGAAAGAAAAGACCTGACGCTCCGCGTTTTCGAGGGCGGCGCTTTTGCGCCGCCCTTTTTCGTTGCCCGCGCGGTGCATTTGTGGTATACTCGCGGCAGACTGAAAAATGAGGCGACGACATGGACATTCTCTATCAGGACAACAGCATCCTTGTGTGCATCAAGCCTGCGGGCGTGCTGTCCACGGACGAGCCGGGCGGCATGCCCGAGCTGGTGCGTCAGGCGCTCGGAGACCCGAAGGCCTGCGTGCGCACCGTGCACCGGCTCGACCGCGTGGTCAGCGGGCTGATGGTGCTCGCGCGCACGCCGGGCGCTGCGTCGAAGCTCTCGGCGCAGATCCGCGAGCACGACTTCGGAAAGACGTATCTGGCCGTCGTGCACGGAGCGCCTTCGCCGCTGCAGGGCACTTACCGTGACCTGCTGCGCCGCGACCCGAACGAGCGCAAGACCTACGTCACAGACAGGATGGCCAAGGGCGTGCAGGAGGCTGTGCTCGACTACGATGTGCTCGGCACGCGCGCGGAGCTCTCGCTCGTGCGCATCTATCTGCAGACAGGGCGCACGCACCAGATCCGCTGCCAGTTCTCGTCGCGCGGTCTGCCGCTCTGGGGCGACAGGAAGTACAGCACCCTGCCCGACGACGGGCCGATCGCGCTCTGGTCGCACTGCCTGCACTTTGCCCACCCGGAAACCGGCGAGGTGCTCTACTTCGAGCAGCAGCCGCCGGACTGCTATCCGTGGGACCGATTTACCGAATTGGACGACTGAAATTCCCCGCGCTGCCGCGCGGGGAAAATTTTTACGCAAATCAGCGCCGTTGTCCTATAAAATGTCTTGCGAACGACACTATGTCCCGATATAATGTACACAAATTGCCGGTTACTGTGAGAATTTTTAATGCGGAAACAATCACTTGACTGGAGGTTATTATGAACAAAACGCGCAGATTTTTGTCCCTGCTGCTCACGCTCGTGCTCACGCTGAGCCTATGCGTGATCCCGGCTGCCGCCGCGAATACCCAGGCCCGCTCAGACGACCCGGTCGTGTTCGTGCACGGCCTGATGGGCTGGGGGCAGCGCGACAAGATCAACCGCATCATGCCCTATTGGGGCATGACCACAGGCAGTCTGACAGACTACCTCTCCTCACAGGGCTATGAAACGTATGCCGCTTCCGTCGGCCCGATCTCGAGCGCATGGGATCGCGCGTGCGAGCTCTATGCGCAGCTCGTCGGCGCGCGCACGGATTACGGCGTCAAGCATTCTCAGGACTTCGGCCACGACCGCTACGGCATTGACTACGAGCAGCCGCTCTTTGACGGCTGGGGCACAGAGCGTGCCGTGAACCTCGTCGGTCACAGCTTCGGCGGCGCGACCACGCGTCTCTTCCTTGACATCCTCGCCAACGGACGTCCGGAAGAGGTCGCCGCAGCCAAAGCCGCCGGTGTCGAGCCGAGCCCGTTTTTCCTCGGCGGCAAGGGCAGCTGGGTACACTCATTGACCGCCATCGCCGCACCACACAACGGTACGACGTTCATTGAGACCTGCGGTGACTTTACGATGGTCGCAGCCGAGCTCGCCACCTCGATCTCCAAGGCGCTGGGTCTGTCCGTATTCAAGGGTGTGTACGACTTCCAGCTCGACCAGTTCGGCATCCGCAAGGACGACGGCGAGACCTTCTCGCAGGCGCTCGAGCGCGTGCTGCACTCGGACTTCCTCTCGCACAATGACAACGCCTTCCTCGACCTCACGATCGACCGCGCGCTCGAGATCAACGACGACATCGGCATCGAGCCGAACGTCTACTATTTCTCCTACGCCGGAAACCAGACCGTGTCGAACGCGGCCGGCGACAGCTTCTCCCCCTCACCGGCTATGTGGGGACTGTTTCACCCGGGCTCGGCGAAGATGGGCAGATACTATGACCGCTACACCGCCGGCGGCTTTTACATCAACAAGCGCTGGCTGCCGAACGACGGCATGGTCAACACCGTCTCCGCCCTCTATCCCACCCACAGCGACAGCACCTGCCTGACCGACGACGGCGCGCGCGGCTGGAAAAACTACAACGGCTACACCGACACCACATTCCGCCCCGGTCTCTGGTATGTGATGCCCGTGCAGACGCTCGATCACATCCAGTTCATCGGCGGTATGCTCAACGGCAGCATCCTCAACACGCGCGCGCTCTACCGCGACATCGTGCAGGACATCTACAGCACCTATCCATGACGGGCGCGCACTGCCCGGCATGACCCAACAGCAGAAGGGACGCATCCGCTTGGATGCGTCCCTTTTTTCGTGCGCGCCAAACGCTGTTGCGCACTGCACACGGCGCCGGGAAATGATCGGCAGGTTTTCGTCAAAATGTCTTGCAATCAACAAATTCCGCAAGTATAATATAGACACATTGCCGGTTATGTGAGAAGGATGAACCTGTGAAACCAACAAGACAAGGGGGTAAACCATGAAAAAAACACGTCGACTTTTGTGCCTGCTGCTGACAGTGGTGCTCGCGCTGAGCCTGTGCGCCATCCCGGCCGCCGCGGCCGATGACCAGACCCGCTCAGACGACCCGGTCGTGTTCGTGCACGGTCTGCTCGGCTGGGGACAGCGCGACAGGATCTACCGCATCATGCCCTACTGGGGCATGACCACCGGAAGCCTCACGGACTATCTGTCCGCGAAGGGCTACGAGACGTATGCCGCCTCCGTCGGTCCGCTCTCGAGCGCGTGGGACCGCGCGTGTGAGCTCTATGCGCAGCTCGCCGGCACACGCACGGACTACGGCGTCAAGCATGCGCAGGACTTCGAGCACGAGCGCTACGGCATCGACTACAAGCAGCCGCTCTTTGACGGCTGGGGCACAAAGCGCGCCGTGAACCTCGTCGGCCACAGCTTCGGCGGCGCGACCACGCGCCTCTTCCTTGAGATCCTCACCAACGGCTGCCCGGAGGAGGTCGCCGCAGCCAGGGCCGCCGGCGTCGAGCCGAGCCCGTTTTTCCTCGGCGGCAAGGGCAGCTGGGTGCACTCGCTGACCGCCATCGCCGCGCCGCACAACGGCACGTCGTTCATTGAGTGCAACGCAGACTTTACAAAGGCCGCGGCCGAGCTTGCCACCTCCGCATCCAAGGCGCTGGGGCTGTCCAAGTACAAGGGCGTGTATGATTTCCAGCTCGACCAGTTCGGCATCCGCAAGGACGAGAACGAGACCTTCGCGCAGGCGCTCGAGCGCGTGCTCAAATCCGATTTCCTGTCGCACAACGACAACGCCTTCCTCGACCTCACGATCGACAAGTCACTGGAGATCAACAAGGGCATCGCCATCCAGCCGAACATCTACTATTTCTCCTACGCAGGCGACCAGACCTCGGCCGATCCGCGCACCGGAAACCACTATCCCACGGTGTCCGCCATCCCGTCGAACGGCATGTGCGCGCTGATGCTGTCGTTTTCGTACAACATGGGCAAATACTATGACAAGTACACCGCCGGCGGCATCTATATCGATCGCAGCTGGCTGCCGAACGACGGGCTCGTGAACACCGTCTCCGCCCTCTATCCGACCACGACGGACAAAAACACCACCGAGTGCCGCAGGCAGGACGGCTCGCAGGGCTGGGTCAACTATGACGGCTATTCCGACATCGCCTTCCGTCCCGGCATCTGGTACGTCATGCCCGTCACGCGCGCCGACCATATGCAGTTTGTCGGCGGCATCGCCAACAAGAGCATCGTGCAGACGCATCTGTTCTATCTGAACCTGATGGACGATATCTACAGCACCTACCGCGCCGTGCAGCCGGGTGAAACGCCCTTCCCGTTCACAGACGTGCCCGAGAGCCGCTGGAGCTATCCGTACATCCGGCAGCTCTATGACGCGGGCGTCGTCTCCGGCATGACGGCGACGACCTTCGCCCCCGCCGAAAACATGACGCGCGCGCAGTTTGTGACCATGCTCGCCGAGCTGCAGGGTGCGGACGTGTCCGCATACCGGACAGGGAAATTCACCGACGTGCCCGCAGATGCGTGGTATGCGCCCTATGTCAGCTGGGCAGCCGAAAACGGCGTCGTCCATGGCGTCTCTGACACCGCGTTTGCGCCCGATGCCGACATCTCGCGGCAGGATATGGCCGTCATGGTCTATCGTTACGCCGAGTGCTTCGGCATCCGGCTGGGCACGGATGTCCCGCCCGTCACGTTCGCGGACGCCGGTGACATCGCAGCCTATGCCCTGCCCGCCGTGCAGGCGCTGCAGCACGCCGGCGTGATCAGCGGCATGCCCGACGGCAGCTTCCGTCCGCGCGAGCACATGACGCGCGAGCAGGCGTGTGTCGTGCTCTCGGCACTGTAAAACCGGGATAAGAAACCGCAAAAGAGGCGCAGTCACACATCCGGCCGGATGTGTGGCTGCGCCTCTCGCGCGCGGATAACAAACAGGAGAACAGAAAGAGAAAGCAAACGAAATGCGGCCTCAGGGGTGCGGCTTGCCCTCGCGGTAATTTTTCATCACGTCGCGAAACAGTTCCGCGCTGGACGGCGGCGTCCAGACGATCGCGTTGGCGCCCGCACGGATGGTTGCACGGATGCTCTCCTCATCCGCGCCGCCGGTCGCGATGATGGGGTAATCCGGAAAGCGCTCGCGGATCTCGGCCACGATCTCCGGCGTCTGCGCACCGGCGGCCACGTTCAGGATCGCAGCGCCGTCCTCGATGCGGTGGCGGTAGTTCGTGTCGGAATTGGCCACCGTGACCACGACCGGCACATCGACGCTGCTGCGGATGCGGTTGAGGATGCGTCCCGGTGTCGGCGCATTGACGACCACGCCGGTCGCGCCCTGCATCTCGGCGTACATGGCGAGGTTCACGACGCGCTTTCCCGTCGTCAGCCCGCCGCCGACACCGACAAACACCGGCAGATCGCTCGCCATGAGCAGTGCCTGCGTGATCACCGGCTGCGGCGTGAAGGGATAGACCGCAAACACCGCGTCGGCGTTGACGTTGCGGATGATGCTCAGATCAGTCGAAAAGACCAGCGACTTGATGCGCTTGCCGAACACCATGATGCCGCTGCACTCGTCGATCACGCTCGGCACGCGCAGCGCAAACTGGCGCAGCGTGCCGTCGATCGGCGTGGGCATCTGCGGCGCGACGTGCACGTCGCCCGGCGTCGTCACCTGGCGGTCATTTGTGATGGGCGCATCCGCACCGACGCCGCCAAGCTGCAGCGGCTCGCTGTCAAGCTGCTCGAAGTCCTCCGTCTCCGGAGAATCGGTCATATCATAGATCAGATCACGGTTCTTGCTCATAAGATTACCTCCTTGCGGTTATGGGGGATATGTCTTGACTTTTGCAGGCGGTTGTGCTTTACTGATGGTCAGAAAAGTTGCATCCTGCCTGTAGATAGAAACCAAAGTTTCGTTTTTGATTAACGTAACTTTGGTATAAACTATTTCTACCGGTTTGTCAAGTCCTTTTCTGAAAAAAATGATTTTTTGTTTCTGCAAGAACGGAGGGCGCACTCATGGGCAAAGATATCGACGAGGCCGCGAGCGGCTTCGGCAACGTGTTCCGCGACCGGCTGACCTATCTGATGAACGGCAACAACGTGTACGGCAAGCCCGTCAACACGCAGGAGCTGGCAGATGAGATCGACATCAGCCGCCCCGCCGTGCGCAAATACATCAAGCCCAACGACCGCCGCGAGGTCACGGTGCCGTCGGCGCTGGTCGTGAGCCGCATCGCGCGCTTTTTCCACACGACGCCGAACTTCCTCCTCGGCTTTGACACCGAGATCGGCAGTGAGGACGCACAGCGTGCCGGCGAGAGCGACGTGTATAACGCCCTCGGCCTCAGTCAGGAGGCCATCGACGGGCTGCACCGGCTGCGTGCGCAGGCCGTCACGGAGCCCAAGGCCGCCGAGCTGCTGCGGCTGCTCGACAAGCTCATCTGCAGCTACACGCACGAGACGGATAAGCTGCTGTAAATACGATTTCCGCCACCCCCGACCGGGCATTTTCCGGCCGGGGGTGTTTCGTCCACACAATATTAATAAGAATAACAGAAACAGTACGCCTGCACAGGTTGACCTGAACGCGAAAAAAGCGTATGATGTAGTGTAACTATCCTGTGAGAAAAAGAGGAAAAACTATGCAATCAATATCGCTGCAGGAGCACCCTGCCCCGCGCTGGCTGGCCGGTGCGCTCATCGGCCTGTGCGCAGCGCAGCCGCTGCTGGATGTGCTGTCGTTCTGGACGCAGACTCTGGGCCGCGCAACGAGCGTTTCGCTTGCACTGCGGATGCTTTTGCTGGCCGCCGCCGCTGTGCTCGCGTTCGTGCTCTCGGAGCGCAAACGCGCCTACCTGATCCTATGCGGTGTGCTGGCGCTCTTTTGGGGTGCGCATGTGCTGGCCTGCCGCCGCGTGGGCTACGCCGCACCCATGTCCGATCTGATCAACTTCATCCGTGTTGCACAGCTTCCGGTCTATACCTTCGCCCTCATTACACTCTTTCGGCGCACGCCGCACTTTCTGGACGTGCTGGAGGATGCCTGCACGATCAACCTGTACCTGATCGCGCTCATCACGCTCGTGTCCGTTGTGACCGGCACAAGCATGCCCACCTATGCGAAATTTCACATCGGCTGGAGCGGCTGGTTCTGGCTGCCCAATTCGCAGAGCGCCGTGCTCGGCGTGCTGACCGTGATCTCTCTGCTTGCGGCCGTTCGCCGCAAGAAGCTCACCGCTGCCGCGCTGCGCTGTGTGGTCGGCTTTGCGCTGCTGTTCGTACTGGGCACGCGGCTGGCCTATGCCGAGATCTTCGGCATTGCCGCCGGCGTGTGCGTGAGCATGGCGCTGACCCGTCAGTGGAACGCGCGCGCGCTGGCCGTCGTGCTTCTGTGTGCCGCTTTGTGCGGCGGGCTCTATCACCAGAGCCCCATGTACCGCAACCGGCAGGCTTATGCCGAGAGCGTGAGCGAGCAGCAGCAGTCGGCCGGTGAGCTGGGCGCCTCCGAGCAGGAGACGCGCGATGCGCTCTACCGCAAATACCAGCAGGTGGCAGTTGATCGCTTCGGTCTGGAAAAGGTGGAGCACGCATTTCACGACTCCATGGACGTGTCCGTTATCGGCGACATCCGCCTGACAAAGCTCGTCTACTGCCGCCTGCTCATGGCGGAGCTGCCGGTCACGAGCCGGCTGTTCGGCTTCGAGCTGGAGGCAACACGCTGCCAGGGCGCCATTTTTGACGCGGAAAACGATTTCCACGGTGTGTACTATCTCTACGGTCTGACCGGTCTGGTGCTGATGGCCGGCTTCCTGCTGTATTTCATCGGGCGCGCGCTCTGGCGCATGCTGCGCGAGCCCGGAAAAGCCTGCACGCTTCCGGTGTGCGCCTTTGGCATGGCGGCGGTGATCCTGATCGTCAACGCCTATTTTTCGGCCAGCGTTCTCCGGCGGCCGAACGCCTCGTTTTATCTCTCCGCCGCACTGGCCGCACTCTACTGTCTGACGGTGCGCGCCGGCGCTGCGCCGCGTGAAGAAGGAGCATCCGCATCATGAGTCAGAATCAGAACAAGCGCACCCTGCGCACCATCGGGTTGGTCGTTGCAGTCACGCTGCTGACCAAGATCCTCGGCATCGTCCGCGAGGCGCTGCAGGCCGGCGTATTCGGCACGCAGACGGCCTTTGATCTCTATACGATCTCCTATAACTATACGATCTACATCTTCACGACCGTCGCCTACGCGCTGTGCATTGCGGCCGTGCCCGTGATCTCGCGCCACCTTGCCGAGGACCGGAACAAGGCCTTCGCCGTAGCCGGGAACCTGATCTGCGTGAGTGTGCTCGTGAGTGCGCTGGTCGTCGTGCTGCTCTCGGTGCTGATCCGCTTCGCCCCCGTCGGCCACTGGCTCGGCGTGAGCGACGCAGACCTGCCGACTCTGCGGACATATCTGCAGATCTGCCTGCTGACGCTGCCGCTGATCGTGGTCATCTACCTGCTGGTCGCCGTGTTCCAGTCCATGGAGCACTATACGCTGCAGGGCAGTCTGAGCCTGCCGTACAATCTGCTGCTGATCGTGTTTCTCGTGCTGTTTTCCAGCAGCGAGCGCGTGCTCGAATATGTGCTGGTCATCTGCTTTGCGTGGCTGCTGCAGTTTGCCATGACGATCCCGTGCATCGTGCGCGAAAAATTCCGGCTCATCCCCGGACTGCACTTCCGTGATCCCGATCTCAAGCTCTTCGCCCGCACGACGGTCGTGACGGTGTTTACCACGTCCATCTTCCTGCTGTGCTATCTGGCAGACTCCAATACCGTGTCTGCATTCGGCAGCGGTGCCGTGAGTGCCGTGTACTACGCGGACAAGCTCTTCACGCCGGTCGCAACAACACTCATCTACAGCATCAGCGTTGTGCTGTTCCCGAAATACAATCTGACCTATTCGCAGGTAAACGCGCAGGAGTACAAGCGCTATGTCGGCGGCACGGTAGAAAACACGCTGTTTGTTATCCTGCCGTTCTCGGCGCTGTTTTCCGCCTTTGCCGTGCCGATCATCCACGTCCTGTTCGAGAGCGGCAACTTCAACACCGTCTCCACGCAGATGACCAGCAGCGTGTTCGCCATGTACGCACTGGGCATGGCGGGCTTCTGCGTGCTGGACCTGATCAACAAGGCATACTACACCATGCACAAGACGCTGACGCCGCTGCTCATCAATGCCGTGGTGCTGGCGCTGAACATTGCACTCAACCTCGTGTTCCGGAGCGGTCAGAGCTGCGGCCTGATCGCGCGGACGACCGCCGTGTCGCTGACCGTCGGCGGTGTCATTGCGCTCGTCTGCTTCTTCCGCGACACGCGCGGCAGTCTGCGCACCGGCAAGCTGCTCAAAAACCTCGCTGCCGCCGTGCTGACCGGCATGGCGATGTGGGCGTGCGAAAGTCTGCTGTACCGGCCGGGGCTGAGCAAGCTCCTGACCCTGCTGGAATTCTGCGCGCTCGGCCTTGTCGGCATCGGGCTGTATGCCGGCATCTGCTGGCTGCTGCGCGAGCGGGAGGCACTGCAGACGATCGTGCAAAAATTTAGAAAGCGTGCGTGATTATGAAACAATTTCTCCACTCTTACCGTCTATTTTTGATCGTGGCAGCGCTGTGCACGCTATCGGCCTTCTGGCTGCTCGGCGCCCGGATCGGTGTTGAGCAGACGCAGCGGCAGGTCGACGTGGTCGTCAGCTACGAGGACGTCTGTGCGCTCTCGGACGCATCCGGCATCCCGGTGCAGGACTGGCTGACGCAGCTGGCGGATGCCGGTGCGCGTGAGCTGCTGGTCACACCGACAGAGCTCGCCGACCCGGACATCGTGCGCGCCGCGCAGGATGCGGGGCTGGGCACGGCGCAGGCCGGCGGCCTTGCACAGGGCGGCACATACTTCTTTGCCGCGCGGTATGACACGCTTGCCGCCGCCGGACAGACCGGCGTCGACACCGACACCGAGCCGCTGGCGCAGGCGCAGGTGCTCGACGCGCTGCGCGAAAGCGGCAGCACGCTCGTGCTCATTGAAGACCGGAACCAGACCGGCTGTGTCCTTCCGGATGGGTACACGCTCGACGGGTACACCGGCGGCATGGTCAAGGGCTTCTGGCTCAACCAGACGTTCCGCGCGCGCTACCAGACGCTTGGCTACAGCGGCGCGGAGGAGATCGTCAACATGCTCTACCGGGCGGTCGTGGACCGCGGCATGACCGTGCTGTGGCTCACGCCGCTGACGGACGCCGCGGGCGAGACCGTCGCGCAGCCGGAGGTGTACACACAGCTGCTGCAGGATCTGGCGCAGCGGATCGCACCGGCCGGCTATCAGTACGGCGCCATCACCGGCATCCCGGCCAAAACGGTCAGCCCCGTGCTGCTGACGCTGTGCGGCATCGGCGTGTTCGCCGCAGCGATCGTGCTGCTGGGCGTTTTCGTGTCCCTGCGTGCGCGCTGGCTGCGTGCGCTGCTGTTCGCGCTCGGCTGCGCGGAGAGCGTTGGCGGCGCGCTGCTCGCGCCGGCCCTGCAGAGCACGGCGCTTGCGCTGCTGGCCGCCATCGTGTTCCCGTGTCTGGCCGTCGCAGTGCTTGCCGCCATGCTGCGCGAAAGCGTGCAGACGCGTCCGGGCATCGGCCGCTACATCGGCATGACGGCGCTCGGCACAGCCATCACGTTCTGGGGCTGCTGCTACATCGGCGCGATCCTCAGCGGTTCGGAATATCTGCTCGTGCTGCGGCTGTTTCGCGGTGTGAAGCTCAGTCAGCTGACCGTATACGCCGGCGGCATGGTGCTGCTGGCCATGGCGCTGCTGCACACGCGCGGCTGCTCTGTGCGCGATGATCTGCAGACGCTGCGGCAGGAAAACAGCCGCCACTGGCGGCGAAAGCTGCTGTGCCTGCTGGTGATCCTCGCCGCCGTCGGCACGGTCTACATCCTGCGCACCGGCGACGGGATGCTGTCCGTCTCCGTCGGCGAGCAGCGCGCGCGCAACTGGCTGGAGCGTGTACTGCTGTTCCGGCCGCGCACAAAGGAATTTCTCATCGCCTACCCCGCCATCGCCGCGGCCTATTGCTGCGCCGCGCACCGCAGCCGCCTGACCGCGTGGCTGTTCGGCGTTTTCGGCGCGATCGGATTCGCCTCCGTCGCCAACACCTTCTGCCACATTCGCGCGCACTTTCTCGTTTCGCTGCTGCGCACAGGCATCGGTCTCGCGCTCGGGCTTGTGCTCGGCATGCTGATCCTGCTGTTCCTGCGCGCCTGCTGGCCGGCCCCTTCCGATGCCACCCAAACAAAGGAGTAACACATTCATGAGTCAAGAAACCCACGTCTCCGGCGCACTTGCGCGCCATCTGCCCACGTTTGTCATCGTCCTCATGGCGATCCAGCCGCTGATGGACATCCTGTCCTTCTGGACGGACCGGCTCGGCATGAGCAACACCATCACGCTGCTGCTGCGCTTTGCCGTGTTCGCCGTCGTATGCCTGCTCGGATTTTTCACCTCCGCGCGCAAGAAGGTCTACGGCATCGCCGTCGCCGCCTGTGCCGTGCTGCTTATCGGGCACTGCATCTCCTGCTTCATCGTCGGCTACCAGCGCATCGTCTACGACCTGACCAACTTCGTGCGCGTCGTGCAGATGCCGCTGTTCGTGCTGTGCTTCATCTCCTTCCTGCGGGCAAACGACAAGTGCGGCCGTGCGTTTGAGACCGGCCTGCTGCTCGATTTCTGGATCATCACGGCCTCCGTCATCGTGAGCGTGCTCACGCACACCTCCTCGGCGACCTATCAGTCCACCAACGTGGGCATCCTCGGCTGGTACTCGTTCGGCAACGCGCAGAGCGCGATCATGAGCATACTTGCGCCCATCGTCATCCTGCTCTGCTACCGCCGCAGGCAGTTTCTGCTCTTCACGCTCACGAGCGTTGCGGCGCTCGGTCAGCTCTATCTCATGGGAACGCGTCTGGCGTTTTTCTCGATCGCCGTCGTCGCGCTCGGCGTGCCGATCGTGCTGGTGCTGACCGGCAAGGCGCGCACCTCCAAGCGCTACATCGCCGTGCTGGTGCTCATCCTCGCCGTGTGCTGCGCGACCTACAAGCAGTCGCCCATGTACATCAACCAGAACCGTTACAATGAGGCCATGAGCTACAAGCAGAATGACGCCAACGTCATGATCAAGCGCGCCGAGGGCAATAAGGACGGCACATCCACCGTCACGCCCGAGGAGCGTTACCACGCCCTGTGCACGATCTATAATTTCTACTCGCCGAATATGTGCCGGCGCTTCGGCACGGCGCGCGTCATGTCCGCCTACGACTACTCCGCGCAGGTCACGGACATCACGGCGACCCGCCACCGCAAGATCGTCTTCTGCGAGATGCTGCTCGACGAGCAGCCGTTCACCTCCCGTCTGTTCGGTATGGAGCTCGGCCGCATGGCCTTTGACGGCGAGATCTACGACGTGGAAAACGACTTCCACGGCATCTGTTTCCTGTACGGTTGGGTGGGGCTGGCCATGATGGTCGCCTTCATCGGTTATTTCCTGTACCTGATCATCAAATGTCTGATCAGAGATTTCCGCAAATACTTCACGGTAGAGGCCGGCGCCTTCGGCATCGGGCTGTGCCTGTGTCTGGTATACGCCTATTTCACTGCCGGCGTACTGCGGCGGCCGAACGCCTCGATCTACATGTCGGTGCTGCTGGCCGTGGTCTATTACCTGACGCAGATGCGCAGCGAGCAGCCGGACGCACTGCCGGACGGAGAGGAGAAACGCGCATGATCTTCAGTGTTGTCATCCCGGTCTATAACGTCAAGGACTACCTGCCCAAGTGCATCGACTCCGTGCTGGCGCAGGATTTCACCGACTATGAGGTCATCCTCATCGACGACGGCTCGACCGACGGCGAGAGCGGCGCGATCTGTGACCGCTATGCCGCGGCGCACCCGGAACGCATCCGCGCCATCCACAAGCCGAACGGCGGCGTGGGCGAGGCGCGCAACGTCGGCATCGAGGCGGCGCAGGGCGAGTACCTGATCTTCATCGACAGTGACGACTACATCGCCACCGGCATGTTCCGCGTTCTTGCCGACGCCGTCGCCCGCTTCGGGAGCGACATCATCGGCTTCGGCGCAGCGCTGGAAGCAAACGGTGTCGTGGTCAAGGAGCTCGTGGATCACCTGCCGACCGACCGCACCTTTACGCTTGCCGACACGCCCGAGCTGATGCAGACCATGCCCTCCCCATGGAGCCGCATCTGGCGGCGCAGCCTGTTTCTGGATTCCGGCGTGCGCTACCCGGCGCGCATCTGGTATGAGGATCTGTGCACCTCGGTGAAGCTGCTGGCACTGGCCAAAAGCGCCGCCTTCGTGCCGGACATCCTGTATTACTATGTTGACCGCACCAACTCCATCACGCGCAACACGAACACGGCGCGCAACGCCGAGCTGTTCACAGCCTTTGACAATCTCCTCGGCTGGTACCGCGAAAACGGCCTGTTCGAGCGCTACTACAATGAGCTGTCGCGCCTGGCGGTGGATCATGTGCTGCTGGCAGCCTCGGTGCGCGTGCTGCGCGTGGATCCGCAGAGCGAACTGCTCGACCGGTTTCAGGACTACGTGCAGGCACAGTTCCCGGACTACATGGAAAACCCGTACCTGCAGACGCTCTCGCGCAGCCACAAACTGATCCTGCGCCTGCTGCGGCAGCGCAAATACCGCACCGTGCGGATGCTCTTTGCCGTGAAGGACAAGCTCGGCTGAGCGCCCGGACTGGAGGAAGCTATGAAATTCAGTGTCATCATCCCGGTCTACAACGGCTGGGAATACCTGCGCGCGGGCGTGGACTCCGTGCTGGAGCAGACCGGCGCAGACTTTGAGATCCTGCTCGTGGACGACGGCTCGACCGACGGCGAAAGCGGCGCACTGTGCGACACGCTCGCGTGCGAGCATCCGGACTGCATCCGCGTGCTGCACAAGCCCAATGGCGGCGCGGGCGACGCGCGCAACGCGGCGCTCCCGCTCGCGCAGGGAGACTATGTGCTCTTTCTCGACAGCGACGACAGCTACACGCCGGAGGCGTTCGCCGTGCTGTCCGCCGCGCTGGAGGCGCTCGCGCCCGACGTCTGCTATTTTGGCCTGCGCATGACCGGCGACAATGACGGCGCGGTGTTCACCGACGACCTGCCGCTGCGCACGCCGCTGACGCTTCCGGAGACCCCCGCCCTGCTGCTCAACCGCCCGTCGGCCTGCATCGCCGCGTGGCGGCGCACCCTGTTCACGGACACGGACATCCGCTTCCGCGCCCGCGGCTGGGGTGAGGATCTGTGCATGACGCGCAAGATGCTCACGGCGGCGAGGTCCGTTGTGATCCTGCCGGATGTGCTCTATCTCTACCGGCAACATGAGGGCTCCGTGACCAAGCGCGCGCTCGACGCCAACGCCGAGATCATGGACGCGATCGACGATGTGCTGACGTGGTATCAGGCGCGCGGCCTGTTCGAGCAGTATGAAAACGAGCTGGGCAAGCTCTGCGTAGACAATGTGCTCTACGATGCGTCCGTGCGCATTCTCAAGGCACAGAGCACGCACCCGCTGCTGCCACAGCTGCTGGACTTCACCGCCGCACGCTTCCCCGACTACCGGCACAACCCCTATCTGAAAGGCTATCCGGCGCGCAAAAAGCTGGTGCTGTCCCTGCTCGGAAAGAAGCAGTACCGGGCGGTGCACATGCTGTTTGCCGCCGCCGGACACTGACACTATGAAGCATCACAATCAACTGCGTTCCGGCTCTCTGCTCACGTATGTGCAGATGACGCTCAACATCATCGTCTCCATTGCCTACACGCCGTTCATGCTGCGCATCCTCGGCAAGAGCGAATACGGCCTGTACTCCACCGTCGCCTCGACGATCGCCATCTTGTCTGTGCTCAGTCTCGGCTTCGGCGGCAGCTACGTGCGCTACTACATCCTCTACCGCAAGGAAAAGGCGGACGACAAGATCGCGCGGCTCAACGGTCTGTTTCTGATCGTGTTTTCCGTCATCGGACTGATCGCGCTCGCGTGCGGACTGTACCTGACGTTCCATCTGGAGATGGTGTTCAAGACCGGCCTGACGGACGCCGAGTACCACACGGCGCGTATCCTCATGCTGCTGCTGACGGCGAACCTCGCCGTGAGCTTCCCGATGAGCGTATTCAGCAACATCATCAGTGCGCAGGAGCAGTTCGTGTTCCTGAAGGCAACGGAGATCCTGCGCACGGTCGTGTCCCCGCTCGTGACGCTGCCGGTGCTGCTGGCGGGCTACGGCTCGATCGGCATGGTCGTTATCACGGTGACGATCTCGGTGCTCGTGGACGTGCTGCGGCTGATCTACTGCTTCGGCAAGCTGCACATCCGGGTCCTGTTCCGGGGCTTTGACGGTGCCGTGCTCAAGGACATTGCCGTGTTCTCCGGCTTTATTGCCATCAACATGGTCGTCGACCAGGTCAACAACAACCTCGACAAGCTCATCATCACGCGCTTTTGCGGCACCGCCGCCACGGCGGTCTACGCCGTCGGCCAGCAGCTGCACACGTACTTCATCTCGTTTTCAACGGCGGTGTCGTCCGTGTTCACACCGCGCATCCACCAGCTCGTGCAGGATAACAAGGACGACAAGACGCGCCTGCGCTCCGTGCTCACGGAGCTGTTCGTGCGCGTCGGGCGCATCCAGTTTCTGATCCTGTCGCTCGTGTGCACCGGCATCATCTTCTTCGGCAAGCCGTTTATCTATTTCTGGGCCGGGTCGGGCTATGACGATGCGTACATCATCGTGCTGCTGCTCATCATCCCCGGCATGGTGCCGCTGACGCAGAATCTCGGCATCGAGATGCAGCGCGCGCAGAACCTGCACAAGTACCGCTCGATCATCTATGGCGCCATGGCTATCGGCAACCTCGCCATCAGCATCTGGCTTTGCCGGTATCTCGGCGCGATCGGCTGCGCGATCGGCACGGCCATTGCCGTTGCGCTGGCAAACGGGCTCGTGATGAACATCTTCTATCAGCGGCGGCTGAACATCGACGTGACCGTATTCTGGAAGAACATCGGGCGCATGGCGCTCGGCCTGTTGCCACCCGCCGCGTGCGGCGTGCTGATGATGCGCTTTGTAAACCTCTACAGTATTCCGGTGCTGCTCGGCGGCATCATCGTTTACACGGCTATTTACTGTGCCTCCGTGTGGCTGCTGAGCATGAACGGATATGAAAAAGCGCTCGTCGGCGGCATGGTGCGAAAGGTGCTGAGAAAATGAAACAACGCTTGAAACGCCTGCTTGTGCATCTGCTGAGTCTGCTGCCCGGCAAGCCGGTCATCCTGCTTGAGAGTGCGCCGCCCCTCGGCGACAACACCGGCGCCCTGTATCGTGAGCTGCTGGCCCAGGGCTGGAACGACCGGTACCGGCTCATATGGGTCGTTCCGGATCCGGCCGCTTTCCGGCACGTGCACGAAAAGAACGTCGGCTTTGTCGGCACGCATGGCAAATGGGCGCTCATGCGCCTGTTTGCGCTGCGCGCCCGCGCCGCCGCCATCGTGGACTGCAACGGCCAGATCCAGACGCTCCGGCCGGAGACCGTGCACCTGTACCTGACGCACGGCAGCCCGCTCAAGAGCGTGCACGACTACTATTTCTGCGACCCGACGACCGACTGGGCGCTGAGCCAGGCGCCGTTTTTTGACGCTGTCAACAGCTATGAATTCCACATCCCGCAGGACAAGCTCGTCACGCTCGGCTTCCCGCGCAACGATGAGCTGTTCACGCAAAAATGCGACCTGAAGGACATCTTCGGCGCGGAGTTTGACCGCTTCGTCGTCTGGTATCCCACCTACCGCCAGCACAAAAACGACCTCGTCACAACGACGGACATCTCCATCCCCGTCATCCACGACCCGGCGGCGGCCGAGGCCGTAAACGCGGCAGCACGGGAGACAGGCACGCTCGTGATCGTCAAGCCCCACCCGGCGCAGGATCTCGCGCACATCCGCGCACTGGAGCTGAGCAACCTGCGCTTCATCGACGACGGGCTCTTCGCCGCGCACGGCATCACATCCTATGAATTTCTCGCCTGCACGGACGCGCTCATCACGGACTATTCCTCCGTGCTGTTTGACTATCTGCTCACAGGCAAGCCTGTCGGCCTGACATTCGAGGACATTGATGCCTATGCCAGACAGCCGGGCTTTGCCATCGACCCGCAGCCGCTGCGCGAGAGCGCGGCCATGCTCGACACGCCGGACGATTTCCGGACGTTTTTTGCCCAGCTTGCATCGGGCGACGATCCGCTGCGGGCCAAGCGCCTGCAGCTCACGAAGCTGACCAACCAATACACAGACGGACACTCCGCCGAGCGCGTCGCCGCGTTTCTGGCCGAGCGCCTCCGGGAAAGGGAGCACACATGAGACGCGTCATCACTTACGGCACCTTTGACCTGCTGCACTACGGACACATCAACCTCCTCCGCCGCGCCAAAGAGCAGGGCGATTATCTGATCGTCGCGCTCAGCACCGACGAATTCAACTGGGAGCAGAAGCAGAAAAAGAGCTACTTCTCCTATGAGGACCGCAAGCGGATGCTCGAGGCGATCCGCTATGTCGACCTCGTCATCCCGGAGGAGAGCTGGGACCAGAAGATCACCGACGTGGACAAATACCACGTGGATGTGTTCGTCATGGGCGACGACTGGGAGGGCAAGTTCGACTTCCTGAAGGACAAATGCGAGGTCGTCTACCTCCCCCGCACGCCCGAGATCTCCACGACGAAGATCAAGACCGACCTGCACACCTGAAGATGCACAAGATGCCGTCCGGCAAACGCCGGGCGGCATGCATTTATCCCGAAGTCCGAACCGGACTTCGGGATAAATGCATGGATTTTATTCGAGGCGGGCCTTGCCCCCTCGAGCTCCCCTGCTGCTCAATTATTTTGCGCTTGTGCATAGATTGGCAGGCAGCATGTTTTACCTTTCCGCGCCATAGAGTGGTACAAACTGCGTCGGGAGGTCGCGCGCGTGCACACACATCGCAGGCTCATCGTCAACACCGCGCTCATGACCGGCTCGTCGATCGTGATGCGCTGCATTGCGCTCGTCTTTCAGGCGTGGCTCGTCGGACACATCGGCGCGGCCGGCATCGGGCTCTACCAGCTCGTCCTGTCGGTAAGCGTGCTGTTTGCCACCTTCGCCATCTCCGGCATCCGCTTTGCCGCCACGCGCCTGATCTCCGAGGAGATGGGGCTCGAGCGCGGCGCGGGCGTCACGGGTGCGATGCGCCGGTGCGCGTGCTATGCGCTGTTTTTCGGCCTGTGCGCGGGCACGCTGGTATATTTTCTGGCTGAGCCCGTGGGCTTTCTCTGGATCGGCGATGCGCGCACGGTGCGCTCGCTGCGCATCACGAGCATCAGCCTGCCGTGCATCGCGCTCTCGGCGGTCATGGACGGGTACTTCACCGCCTCCGGCCGCGTGTGGAAGCCGACGCTCGTGCATCTGATCGAGCAGCTGGTGAGCATCACGTGCGTGATGTGGTTTTTGTCCCTTGCAACCGCCGGCGATCTCGAGCAGAGCTGCGCCGCCGTCACGGCAGGCGGCGCGTGCGCGGACGTGGTGTCGCTGCTGATGATGACAGCGATGTACGCGCTCGACCGGCGCAAATACCGCCGCGGCGGCGATACCGTGCCGCACCTGACGCGGCGGATGCTCGCCGTGGCGCTGCCGCTGGCGGTGTCTGCCTATGCGCGCACATCGCTCACGACGCTCGAGCATCTGCTCATCCCGCGCGGGCTCAAAAGCTCCGGCCTGACGGCCGACCGCGCGCTCGCGGGCTACGGCATCGTGCACGGCATGGCGCTGCCGGTGGTGCTCTTCCCTTCGTGCCTGCTGTACGCGCTGGCGGATCTGCTCGTGCCGGAGCTGACGACGGCGCAGGTCTGCGGCCGGTGCGGGGACATCCGGCGGCTGGTGCGCACGCTGCTGTACCGGTGCCTGCTGTTTGCGTGCGGCACGGCCGTGCTGCTGCTGGCGTTTTCCGGGCCGCTCGGACGACTGATCTACCACTCGGACGACGCGGGGCGCTACATCCGGCTGCTGGCGCCGCTCGTGCCGGTGATGTATCTCGACACCGTGACCGACGGCTGTCTGCGCGGGCTCGGCCAGCAGACGCGCTGCATGGCCATCAACGTGCTCGACGCCACGCTCGGCGTGGTGCTCGTGTGGGCGCTGCTGCCGCGGTTCGGACTGGCCGGATATCTCTTTGTCCTGTATTTCAATGAGTGCGTGAACTTTACGCTCAGCTTCACCTTGCTGCTGCGCACGGTGCGCCGCTGCTGCACGGACGAAAAACCGCCGGCAGGCTGATGCCTGCCGGCGGTTTCGGGATACAGTTACGGTCTGAGCCTCAGTGCTGCGGGGTGGGCGTTTTGGGCTGCACCGACGGAGTCTGGTTTTTCTTGCGCAGCTCCGGGAAGAGCAAAAACTCCACGCGCTTATACAGCAGATACGTCAGCGCCGAGTCGACGATGCCCTTGATGAGGTTGAACGGGACGACGGCGAACAGCACGAGCGTCGGCACACTGGTGATGCCCTTGTTCACAGCCGTGCCCATGGCGACGATCTGATCGATCGGCAGGTGGAACAGCTCGGCGAACTTCGGGATCAGGTACAGGGCGTTGAAGAGGCTGCCGAAGACCGTCATGCACAGCGTGCCGACGGCCATGCCGATGATGGCGCTGCGGCGGGTCTTGTGGTGGTGGTAGATGACGGCGGCAGGAAGGACGAACGTGCAGCCGACGACGAAGTTGGCAAAGTCGCCGACGAAAGCCGTGCTCGTGCCCTTGAGCAGGAGCTTGAGCAGCACCTTGAGCAGCTCGGTGACGACACCGGCCACAGGGCCGAGATAGAACGCGCTCATGAGCACCGGCAGCTCGCTCAGGTCCATCTTATAGAAGCCGGGCGCGAAGAACAGCGGGATCTCGAGCAGCATCAGCACGCCGCCGAGGGCGGAGAACATGGCCACATAGCTGATGTTGCGGCTGCGGCTGCGGCGCTGCAGATCGTGGCAGACCGTGCGCTCAAACAGATACGCAAGGCCGAGCAATGCCGCGAACACAAGCGCGCAGACACCGATAAAGGACAGGTTTTCTTTCAACATGACAAAGCACCTCCATGGAATGAAAAACACCTGAAAGAACATGTCCTTCAGGCGCTGCGAACTTATGGAGGTTCGTAACATCTTCTATCATCCAGACTATACTGTCGGTATCGGAATTGCACCGATTCAACCACATTCGGCTCGCGGACTATCACCGCCGGTCGGGAATTACACCCTGCCCCGAAGACATCTCGATTCAGTTGTTTGACTGTCTGCATTATAACACAATGTCCAGAGATTGCAAGCACTTTTTTCAGGAAAGTTTGACAGGCGCTTTTTTGTCGCGTACAATGGATGCCAGCACCGAAAAGGAGACTGCCGCCATGCCTGAGCGCGAACACACCTGCTGCTTCACCGGATACCGCGAATACAAGCTGCCCTGGGGCAGTGATGAGAACGATCCCCGCTGCCGGAAGCTCCAGCAGCAGATCTTTGACGCCGTGGACGCCGTCTATGCCGATGGCATCCGCCACTTCATCTGCGGCATGGCCAACGGCTGCGACCTGTATTTTTTCGACGCCGCGCGCTATCTGCGCCTCAGTCACCCGGAGGTCACGATCGAGGCGGCCATCCCCTTCTCCGGACAGGCCGACCGCTGGCGGCCGGAGCTGCGCGCGCGCTATGATTACGACCTGCGCCAGTGCGACTATCAGACGCTCGTGCAGGAGGCGTACACGCCGGGCTGCATGATGCGCCGCAACCGCTACATGGTCGACGCCTCGCGCATCCTCATCGCCGCCTTTGACGGCCGTCCCGGCGGCACGGCGCGCACGCTCGAATACGCCGCACTGCGAAAGCTCGAGATCATCCAGCTGCCGATCGACCGCGCGCCGGTCGGGAGATGATCTATACCAAAAAACACGGAGAACGATTTTTCGTTCTCCGTGTTCGTTTTTTGGGATGCTAACAGGCCTCGATCTCTTTGATGTTGTATTCGTTGCCTGACACCAGGTAGGTATGCTCGCTCTTACAGTGCGGGCATATTTTTGCGTATTTTACCGTGGGATATGTCTGCTTGCAGTCCTCGCAGAAGGTCACGGCGGGAACGGTCTCGATCTTCAGCTCCGCCTCTTTCAGGTACTGGGATTTCTGGATCGCCCACTGCCAGCAGTCCGTCAGATAGTACGGAATGATGCCGCTGACCTCGCCGATCTCCAGCGTGACGCTGGCAACCTTGGTCAGGTGATTTTCCTCGACGACCTGCTCGACCTCACGAATGACATAGAACACGGTTCCGAGTTCATGCATGGGTATCTTCCTCCGGCGGGTTTACTTCGCGCACTTTTCCTTGATGTCCTTGATGGTGATCTTCGCAGCGCGCTTGATCATGTGCGGCAGGATAGCCTTCATCTTGTCCTCGGTGCGGTACATACGGCTGGCCTCCGGCACGTCGCGGGTCAGATGGATGGCATCAAACTCACAGCGCGTGGTGCACAGGCCGCAGCCGATGCACTTGTTCTGGTCGACAACGGACACGCCGCAGCCGAGGCAGCGGGATGCCTCCGCCTTGACCTGCGCCTCCGTGAAGGTGATGCGGTCGTTGGAGAAGGTCTTGGCCTTGCTCGCGTCGTGCGCGACGGTCTGGCGCGCCGGAGCATCGAAGCAGTCGATGGGCAGGACGGCGTTGCTCTTATCCAGCTCATAGAACTCGCGCGGGTCACGCGCCAGCGTCAGGCTCTGACCCTCATGCACGAAGCGGTGCAGGGACACGGCGCCCTCGCGGCCGGCCGCGATCGCGTCGATGGCGAACTTCGGACCGGTGACCACGTCGCCGCCGGCAAAGACGTCGGGCTGCGCGGTCTGATACGTCACACCGTCGACCTGGACGGTGCCGTTGCGGTTGAAGACCATCGCCTCGGGCGCAATATGGCCGAGGTCGACGCGCTGACCGATGGCGCCGATGACGGACGTGACCTCGATGGTCTCGAACTTGCCGGTGCCGACGGGCTTGCGGCGGCCCTTCTCGTCGGGCTCGCCCAGCTCCATGATCTCGACCTTGATGGCCTTGACCTTGCCGTTCTCGCCGAGGATCTCGGCCGGAGCGCTCAGGAAGCGGAACTGCACGCCCTCTTCCATGGCCTCGGCGACTTCCTCCGCGTCAGCCGGCATCTCGGCCTGGCTGCGGCGGTAGATGACGTAAGTATCCTTCGCGCCAAGGCGGATGGCCGTGCGGCAGACGTCCATGGCGACGTTGCCGCCGCCGATGACGGCGCACTTCTTGCCGATGCGCGGCTTCTTGCCGAGGTTGACCTTGCGCAGGAAGTCCACGCCGCCGTACACACCGGAGAGCTCTTCGCCCGGGATGCCGATGGGCGCGCTCTTCTGCGCACCGATGGCCAGATAGAAACCCTTGTAGCCCTGCTCACGCAGCTGGTCGATGGTGATGTCCTTGCCGATCTCGACGCCGCACTGGAAGTGGACGCCCATCTCCTTGAGCACCTCGATCTCGGCGTTGACCACGTCCTTCTCGAGACGGAAGCTCGGGATGCCGAGGGTCAGCATGCCGCCGGGGACCTCGTTTTTATCGAACACAGTGACGTTTTCGTAGCCCATGTTCGCCAGATAGTAGGCGCAGGACAGGCCGGCCGGACCGGCGCCGATGATGGCGATCTTCTCCGGGTACGGATCGGCGATGCCGCGGTGGGTGATGACTTTCGGGATGTAGCGCTTGTCGGCCTGGAGCTCCTGCTCGGCGACAAACTTCTTGATCTCGTCGATGGCGACGGCGCGGTCAACGTTGCCGCGGGTGCAGGCGTCCTCGCAGCGGCGGTTGCAGATGCTGCCGCAGACGGCCGGGAACGGGTTATCCAGCTTGATGAGCTTGAGCGCGTCCAGATAGCGGCCCTGCGCAGCCAGATTGATGTAGCCCTGAACGGCGATGTGCGCCGGGCAGGCGGTCTTGCAGGGTGCGGTGCCGGACTCGTGGCACTGCTTCTGGTTGTCGTTCTTATAGTTCGGGCTCCACATATGCTCGCCCCAGTGGTTGTCGTCCGGCAGCGGCTGCTTCGGATAGGCCACGGGTCCGGTCTTGGTGCACAGCTTCTGGCCGAGCTTGGCGGCACCGGCCGGGCAGACCTCGGCGCACTTGCCGCAGGCGACGCACTTCTCGGCGTCGACATGGGCGCGGTAAGCGGAGGCGGACATATTGGGCGTGTTGAACAGCTGGCTCGTTCTCAGCGCGAAGCAGGAGCCGAGCGCGCAGTTGCAGATGGCGAAGATCTTATCCTCACCGTCGATGTTCGTGATCTGGTGGACATAGCCGTTGTCCTCGGCGCGCTGGAGGATCTCCATCGCCTCTTCATAGGTAATGTCGCGGCCCTTGCCGGTCTCGCGGCAGTAGTCGGCAAACTGGCCGACGGCAATGCACAGCTCGTCCTGCAACTCGCCGCAGCCCTCGCCCTGAATGCGCATGGCGTTGCGGCAGGAGCAGTAGCCGACGCCGATGTGCCCCTCATACTTCTTCAGCCAGTGGGAGATGTGCTCGACATCGACCGACTCGTTCGTGGCCGGGATGGCCTTTTCGACCGGGATGACGTGCATGCCGATGCCGGCGCCTCCGGGAGGCACCATGCAGGTGATCTTCGTCAGCGGCAGAAACGCCATGCGCTCGAAAAACTGCGCGATCTCCGGGTGCTCCTCCACCTGCTGCAGGTTCATGTTCATCAGCTCCGCAGAGCCGGGCACGAAGATCGGCAGCGTCCACTGCTTGTGGTGATCGGCGTTCTCCCAGTTGTACTCGAGCAGGCCGATCATGGACATCTGGTCAAACAGCTGCTCCACGTAGACGGGGTCCTTGCCGACCTTTTTGCCGATCTCGGCCGGTGTGGTCGGGACACGCACCTTCATCGCGAGCGCAAGCTCCGCCATCTCGTCGGTGACGACGCTGGCCAGGCCATAATACTCGGGCGAAGTCTCGTCGAGCTGGGTCATGCCGAGCTTGACGTCCACACGGTCGGTGATCTTTTTGCCTAGTTTCAGGATCAGTTCTCTTGCCATTTTCAGGCTCCTTTCTTCCCCTTGAATAATTTCCGTTGCATTCCCTGATTTGTGAATTCATACACAAGGATTGTAACACATCTCACACACACAATTCAATAGACAAATGTGCATTTTACCGTAAAATGCAGCAAAGACACCGCCGTTCTGCCCGTCGGGGTTGACATTTTACACAATCAGTGTTATGTTTTTGCTGACCGTATGGTTAATTTTCGTATATTTGCAGAGGTGAGCGCAAATGGCTCGGATCCGGGTCCATGTTCTGCACTGCGGGATGATCGGCGTCGCGCCGCAGCTCCCGGCGAGCGGTCAGTGGCGCTGGCCGGCGAAGGCCGACGCGCGGCGTACAAAAGCGGACGCGCGTATCTGGCTGCCGGTGTCGGCATATCTTGTCGAACACCCGAAGGGGCTGTTTCTGGTCGATGCCGGTCTGCCGCGCACCGTGAGCCCGACCGGGGTGGAGGACCGCGCGGCGCAGCTGCGTATGTTCGGCCGCGGATGGTATACGCTCGTGCACAGCGTTGTCGCACCGGGGCAGTCGATCGGCGAACAGCTGGCCGCACGCGGCATCCGGCCGCGGGATCTGGACTATGTGCTCTTTTCCCACCTCGACCCGGATCATATTGCCGGCATCAGCGAGGTGCGGGGCGCAAAGCGCCTGCTCGTGCCGGAGGAGGAATACTTCTGGTCGTGCCGCGTCAACCTGCGCTACACCTCGCGCAGGCTGTGGATCGACGAGCCGCCGGAGCGCTTCTGGTACCGCGTGAACCACATCGGCCCGGAGAGCCGCTCCTACGACCTCTTCGGCGACGACTCGGTGCATCTCGTGCACATTGCGGGGCACACGGAGGGGATGTTTGCGGCGCTCATCCGAAACGGCGAACGCTATGTGCTGCTCAATGCCGACGGCGCGGCAAGCCCCCGCTCATGGGCGGAGGGCACGGTGCCCGGCATCTGCGAAAACAGCGTGCGCGCCAAAAAGGCACTCGACTGGATCGGCAGCATGAGCCGCGATCCCGCGTGCGTGGCGTCGCTGTGCAGCCACGATCCCGATATAGCACTGCAAACGATCGAATTTTAGAATAGATACGTTCATTTTTTCTAATGCATATTTCATACCGCTTTTGTGGATTTTGGGGTTGACAAGCGCAGGGAACTGCGTTATACTGCGCTCGTTTCCACAGGAAACCGTGATTTTGAACGAAAGGAGACGCGTCGTATTATGAAGTTTGCTCAGACGAACAACATGATGATGGCTATGATGATGTACATGCCCGGCTGCATGTGCATGTTTCGTCGTGCTCGAAAATACGACTCGTCTTGTGTTCGCTTCCAATAACGGCTGATTTTCCATACAAAGCCGTATCCGCAGAGGCCGGAAGACAACGAGTCTTCCGGCCTCTGTTTTTTGTTCCGAAAAATTCATTCTGCGAGGGAGAATCCACCATGATCGAAATCGAACATCTCAACAAGACCTACCCCTCTCCAACCGGCGACATCCACGCCCTGCGGGATGTGGACCTGCGCATCGAGGACGGGGAGATCTTCGGCATCATCGGCCTGAGCGGTGCCGGCAAGAGCACGCTCGTGCGCTGCATCAATCTCCTCGAACGGCCGACTTCCGGCACGGTGCGCATCGACGGGCGCGACATGACGCAGCTCAGCCGCCGCGAGCTGCTCAAGGCGCGGCAGGACATCGGCATGATCTTCCAGAGCTTCAACCTGCTCGAGCAGCGCACGGTGCTGCGCAACATCTGCTTCCCGCTCGAGATCGCGGGCGTCAAGCGCGACAAGGCGCAGGCGCGCGCCGAGGAGCTGCTCGAGCTCGTCGGATTGTCCGACCGCGCGAAGGCCTATCCCTCGCAGCTCTCCGGCGGTCAGAAGCAGCGCGTGGCCATCGCCCGTGCCCTGGCGACGCGGCCGAAATACCTCCTATGCGACGAGGCCACCAGCGCCCTCGACCCGAACACCACGCAGTCGATCCTCCGCCTGCTCAAGCAGATCAACCAGACGCTCGGCGTGACGATCGTCGTCATCACGCACGAGATGCGCGTCATCGAGCAGATCTGTCAGCGCGTGGCCGTCATCGACCAGAGCTGCATCGCCGAGATCGGCAACGTCAGCGATGTGTTCACCCACCCGAAATCCGACATCGCCAAGGCGCTCATCCTTCCCAAGAGCCCGACCGAGAACCTCCCGCCGTGCACGGGCAAGCGGCTGCGCCTCGTCTTTGATGGCAGCTGCTCCAACGAGCCGGTCATCTCGCGCATTACGCTCGAGTGCAACGTGCCGGTGAACATCCTCTTCGCCGACACCCGCATCGTCGAGGGCAGCATCTACGGCCACATGGTCATCGACCTGCCCGACGATCCGCAGCAGTTCCACGATGTGCTGCGCTGGCTCGAGCACAACCACATCTCTTATCTTCAGGAGGTTTAAGCCATGTCTGAATTGCTCATCAAGCTCTGGCAAAACGGCATTTTGCAGCTCGGCATCTGGGAGACCGTTTACATGACGCTCATCTCCACGTTCTTCGCCTATCTCATCGGCCTGCCGGTCGGCCTCATCCTGCGCATGACCGACCGCGACGGCATCCACCCCATCGGCTGGCTCAACCGCACGCTCGGCATTATCGTCAACGCCCTGCGCAGCATCCCGTTCATCATTCTCATGGTGGCCATGCTGCCGGTGGCAAAGTTCGTCGTCGGCACCAGCCTCGGCAACCGCGCCGTGATCGTGACGCTCGTCATCGCCGCCGCCCCGTATGTGGCGCGCATGGTCGAGTCCGCCGCCAAGGAGGTGGACGCCGGCGTCATCGAGGCCGCGCAGTCCATGGGCGCGTCCACGTTCCGCATCATCTGGAAGGTCATCATCCCGGAGGCCAAGCCCGCGCTCATCACCGGCGGCGTCATCTCCACCGTGACCATCCTCGGCTACTCCGCCATGGCCGGCACGATCGGCGGCGGCGGTCTCGGTCAGATCGCCATCACCTACGGCTACCAGAAGTACGACGATCAGATCGTCTGGCTGTGCGTGGCGCTGACCATTCTCATCGTGCAGATCCTGCAGGAGTTCGGCATGTACATCGCCCGCCGCACCGACCGGCGCGCGCACAGCTGACGGGAGGTGCCGCCCATGCATCTGCATTATCCCGCGCTGCTGCGCGTGAACATCCGGCGCGGACGAATGTGTCCCCCGCCGAACCGCACACCCGATCATCCGTACCCACACAAATTCTAAAAAAATATAACATAAAGGAGAACCTGAAATGAAAAAGATCACTTCCCTCATCCTCGCCCTCGTGCTGGCGTTCTCACTCGTGTCTCTGAGCGCCTGCGGCGACAAGGCCACTGACGACAAAAACAGCGATTCCGCCGATGACAAGGTCATCACCGTCGGCGCCAGCGCCACCCCGCACGCCGAGATCCTCGAGCAGGTCAAGCAGGCGCTTGCCGACGAGGGTTACGAGCTCAAGATCGTCACCTATGACGACTATGTCCTGCCGAACCAGGCGCTGGCCGACGGCACGCTCGACGCAAACTACTTCCAGCATAAGCCCTATCTTGACAGCTTCAACGCCAAAAACGGCACGAGCCTCGTCTCCGTTGGTGCCATCCACTATGAGCCGTTCGGCATCTACGGCAACGGCGTCACCGACCTGAAGGATCTCGCCAAGGGCGCGACCATCATCATCCCCGCCGACGACAGCAACGAGACCCGCGCCCTGTTCCTGCTGCAGCAGGAGGGGCTGATCAAGCTCCCCGATGACGCGGACGCCGCCAAGGGCGTGAGCACGCTCGACATCGTCGACGACGGCGGCTACAACATCGTCACCGTGCAGGCCGACACCGTCCCGGCCCAGCTCAAGAACGCGAGCGCCGGCACCATCGCCGTCATCAACGGCAACTATGCGCTGGCCGCCGGTCTGAACATCAGCGACGCGCTCGCCACCGAGAACGCCGACGGCACCGCCGCGCAGACCTACGCCAACATCATTGCCGTGCGCTCCGGCGACGAGAACAGCCCGAAGACGCAGGCGCTGCTCAAGGCGCTCAAGACCGACGCCGTCAAGCAGTACATTGCCGACACCTACAACGGTGCTGTGGTCGCAAGCTTCTGAGTGATCTCTCCCCCCTCTTTTCTGAAAAACGCAAAAGCCCCCGGCCGCAGGCCGGGGGCTTCGTGCATTATCGGGCGGCATTGCGCGCATAGCTGTTGTCGACAAGGCGGTCAAAGTCCACCCAGTCGGCGTGCCCGAGCACACCCGCCGTCTCCATGACGGTCTCGAGCCGCTCAAGGGACGACTGCGCCATGACCGGCGTCGCGTTCCACGCGTCGATGTCCTTGTAGCGCTGCACGACCTGCGTGAGCACGGACACGTCCGTGTCCGGAAACTGCGGGGCGATGATGGCGGCGGTCTCGGCCGCGTCGTGCCCGGCGATCCATGTCAGCGCACGCGCAACGGCGTTTGTAAAGCGCTGCACCACATCCGCGTGCTCCCGGATGTACGTCTGCGAGGCGAAGTAGGCCGTATACGGGATCTCGCCGCTCTCCTGCCCGACGGACGCAAGGATATACCCCTTGCCCGCCTGCGCGACCTCGGTGGCCGTCGGCTCAAAGAGCGTGACAAAATCGCCGTTGCCGCCGGTAAACGCCCCGGCCATCATGTTGAACTGCACCGTTGTATCCACATCGGCGTCTACGCCGGGGACGATGCCGTTTTGCCGCATGACGTATTCGAGCGTCATCTCCGGCACACCGCCTGCGCGCCCGCCGATGACGGTCCTGCCGCGCAGCAGCTCCCAGGTAAACGGCACATCCTCTCGTCCGACGAGAAACGACCCGTCGCGCTTCGTGAGCTGGCCGAACACGACCGGGTGATCGTCCTTGCCCTGATTGTACACGTAGATGCACGCCTCCGGTCCGGCGAGACCGATGTCCGCCTGCCCGGTGAGCACCGCCGTCATGACCTTGTCGGCGCCGCCGCCGTTGCTCAGCTCGATCTTCAGCCCCTCATCCGCGAAAAAGCCCTGCTCCAGCGCCACATACTGCGGCGCGTAGAACACCGAATGTGTCACCTCGCTCAGGCGGACGGTGGCCGTCTCCTGCGTGCCGCAGGCGCATAAGGCCACCAGCAGCAATACCGCCAGAACCCCACAAAGAAACCGTTTCATTGCGTCACTCCCAACCGATTTTTGAATCCCTTCTCCAGCCACAGCACAAGCTGATACATCACCACGGCCGCCGCCGCAAGCACGAAGACGGTCGCCATCACAAGGTCCATGTTGAACACCTGCGACCCGTAGACGATCAGATAGCCGAGACCGGCTTTGGACACCAGAAATTCGCCCATGATGACGCCGACCCACGACAGGCCGACGTTCACACGCAGCGTATTGAACAGCGTGGCGTAGTTGGCCGGAATGACCAGCCGCCACAGGATCTGATGGCGCGTCGCGCCGAGCGTCTGCATCAGGCGGATCTTCTCCCGATCCGTGGACAGAAAGCCCACGTGCATATTCAGGATCGTGACGAAGAGCGAGATTGCGACCGTCATGGCGATGATCGAGCCCGTGCCCGCGCCGATCCAGACGATGAACACCGGCCCGAGCGCCGTCTTCGGCAGCGCGTTGAGCACGACCAGATACGGGTCGAGCACGCGCGAGAGCAGCTCGCTCCACCACAGGCCGATGGCGATGAGCGTGCCGAGCAGCGTCCCGAGCAGGAAGCCCGCCACGACCTCCAGACACGACGTGCCGATGTGCAGCCACAGCTCGCCGGAGCTTTGCAGCGCCGCGAGCGTGCGCACCACGCGCGACGGGCTGCTGACGATGAAGGCGTCCACCCAGCCGCAGCGCGCCGCGAGCTCCCACCAGCCGAGAAACGCCGCCAGCAGCAGCACCTGCAGCGCCAGCACGACCCGGCGGCGGCGCTTTTGTGCGCGCAGATACGCAAGTCTCTGCGGGGAGAGCGACCGTTCAGGCATTGACATCCAGCTCCTCCCATATTTGATTGAACAGCGTCTGAAATTCCGCCCGGCTGCGCCGCTGCAGCGACGGCACGGCACGCAGCGCGCCGAGATCGTGGATGGCCTTGACAGTCGCGGGGCGGTGCGTGAGCACGACGATGCGGTCCGAGAGGCTGATGGCCTCGGAAATGTCGTGCGTGACGAGCAGCGCCGTCTTGTGCTCGCGGCGGATGATCTGCGCGATGTCGCCCGACACGGCCAGCCGCGTCTGATAGTCGAGCGCGGAAAACGGCTCGTCGAGCAGCAGCACATCCGGCGATGTCGCCAGCGTGCGGATGAGCGCGCAACGCTGGCGCATCCCGCCCGAGAGCTGGTTTGGCAGCTTGCGCGCAAAGCCGTCGAGCCGGTACTGCGTGAGCAGGGCGCGCACGGCGTCGCGCCGCGCGGGTGTGTTCTCGTGCCGGATCTCCAGCCCGAGCGTCACGTTGCCCCAGATCGTGCGCCAGTCAAAAAGCTGATCGCGCTGCGGCATCAGCCCAGCCTTCCCCGTCGGCGCGCGCACGGGCTCTCCGTCAACGAGCACCTCCCCGCCCGACGGACGCTCGATACCGGCGATGAGCGCCAGCAGCGTGGATTTTCCGCAGCCGGACGGCCCGACGATGCTCACAAACTCGCCGTCGGCCACGCCGAAGGTCACATCCCGCAGCGCCGCCACCTCGCCGTCCGGCGCCTGATAGGTCAAGGCGGCGCGGCGCAGCTCGATTTTCATGGCGTCTCCCCCTTTGTTCGCGCCGAGGCGCTATGCCCCAATGTATGCCGCGCCGGTGCACGGGGTGCAAAGCAAAGCGGCGCGGCCGCGCAGGTTTCCGGAGAGAAGAAGCTGGGCTTCGACAAGAAAAAACGCACACATCGCAAAGGCGATGTGTGCGTTTTCTATCCTGCCGCCTTGTACGCGCGCTCGAGCGCGGCGGACAGCGGCTGACCGTGCGAGCGGCAGATGCGCCGCAGCCGGTATAGGCACGCGGGGTCGTGCGTGAGGCGGTTGATGCCCCAGTCGCACGACAGCGTCGCCTGAAAACCCATGCCGCGCAGGACCTGATCCGTCCGGTCGCTGTATTTGCCGTAGGGGTAGGCAAAGGTGTCCGGCGTGCAGCCCGTGCAGGAAGTGAGCGCATCCTGCAGACGCTGCAGATCCGCGCGCAGCAGCTGCGCGTAGTCCGCCTCCGACTCGCCCGCGTTCGGCAGGCAGCCGTAGCGCTCCGGCGTGTAGCTGTGCAGGTCGTAGGAGTGGTTTTGCACCTCGACAAGACCGGAGGCGAGCATCTCATTGAGCTGCGCCCATGTGACGTGCGCATAGTCGATGCTCTCACTCGGCCACTCGGTGAAATCGTCCGTGTTGCGCCCGAGCAGCGAAAAGACGATGTGCGCCGCATACTGCCGCAGCAGCGGCAGCACATAGACGTAGTTGTTGTAGTACCCGTCGTCAAAGCTGAGCACGATGGGCTTTTCCGGCAGCGGCGTACCGTCACGCACATAGGCGATGACGTCCGCCATGACGACGGTCGTGTAGCCGTTTTCCGCCAGCCACCGGAGGTCAGATTCCAGCTCCCACGGCTGGATGGCATCCTTGCCGGACTTGTCGGGCTTGACCTCGTGGTACATGATGATCGGCAGCGATACGGCGTCCGCCTCCTCCCCGGCGGCATAGGCCGCAAGCGGGCAGAGCACGAACAGCGCAGACAGCACGACGGCCATCACCCGCTGCGGGACCGGCAGCGCTCGGCGCACGGCATCCATCTCCTCTCGTTTCATGCGTTCGGAGATAGTGTGCGCCGGGCGCGCGAAAATCATGCACGCGCAGCGCGTTTCGCAGCGGCGCGCTGCACGCACTTGACGCCCTCCACGATCGGGAGCACCAGAAACGCCAGCCCCATCGCCACGGCGTACTCGGCGGCGGAGATGGGCGTGAAGTCAAAGGCATTGGCCAAAAACGGCACATAGATGCACAGCGTCGTGAGCGCAAGGCTCGCCGCGGCCGCGCCGACGAGCACCCAGTTGGGCGTGCGCAGCGTGAACAGGCTCGCCCGGTGTGCGCGCATATTGAAGCTGTGGAAGATCTCCGCCATGCTCAGCGTCAAAAACGCCATTGTTGTGCCGTCGGGCGAATTCGTGACCGTCCAGACGCCGTACTCCATGTAGTGGCCGATGAAAAACGCCGCCAGCGTCAGCAGCGCACACATCACGCCCTGATACACGCAGTCGAAGCCGACGCCGTGCGCAAAGATGCTCTCGCGCGCGCTGCGCGGCGGACGGGACATGATGTCCGGCTCTGCGCGCTCCATGCCGAGCGCCAGCGCCGGGAAGCAGTCGGTGAGCAGGTTGATCCACAGCAGGTGCACCGGCTCAAGGATCGTAAAGCCGAGCATTGTCGCGGTGAAGATGCTCAGCACCTCGCTCATGTTCGAGCCGAGCAGGAACTTCACGGCGCGGCGGATGTTGTCATAAATGCGCCGCCCCTCCTCGACCGCGCCGACGATGGTGGCAAAGTTATCGTCGGCGAGCACCATGTCGGCCACGTTTTTCGTCACGTCCGTGCCGGTGATGCCCATGCCGATGCCGATGTCCGCCGCGCGGATACTCGGCGCGTCGTTGACGCCGTCGCCGGTCATGGCGGTGATGAAGCCGGCGTCGCGCCACGCCTGAACGATGCGCGTCTTGTGCTCCGGCTGCACGCGGGCATAGACGCTGATGTGCTGCAGACGGCGGCGGAACGTGTCGTCGTCCATGGCGCCCAGCTCCGCGCCGGTGACGGCCTCGTCGCCGGGGCCGAGCAGGCCGAGCTCACGCGCGATGGCGCTGGCGGTGTCCACATGGTCGCCGGTGATCATGATCGGGCGGATACCGGCGCTGCGGCAGTCACGGATGGCGTCCACGACCTCGGGACGCACCGGGTCGATCATCCCCGCCAGGCCGAGAAAGCACAGGTGCTGCTCGAGCGCCGCGGGCGACGTATCGTCCGGCAGCGCGTCATATGTGCGCATGGCCGCTGCCAGCACACGCAGCGCCCGGCCGGTCATGTCGCGGTTATGCGCGGCGATCTCAGCGCGGTGCGCGTCCGTCATGGGCACGGCCTGCCCGTCGATCCAGATGCGGTCGCACAGCGGCAGCAGCACGTCAGGCGCGCCCTTGGTGTACTGCACGATGCGCCCGCCGTCGGAATGCAGGGTGCTCATCATCTTGCGCGCGCTGTCAAACGGCGCCTCGGCCACGCGCGGCAGCTGCGCGCGCAGCGCGCTCGGCAACAGTCCCTGCGTGACCGCCCAGCGCACGAGCGCGGCCTCGGTCGGTTCTCCGGTCACGGTGTCCGTATCCGGGTCGTGCACGGCGTCGGCACACAGCGCCATGGCGGTGGCGAGCAGGTGCTCGTCGCTGCCCGCAGACGCCGTGACGGTCATGCGGTTTTGCGTGAGCGTACCGGTCTTGTCCGTGCAGATGATCTGCGCGCAGCCGAGCGTCTCGACCGCCGTGAGCCGGCGGATGACCGCGCTGCGGCGGCTCATGTTCGTCACGCCGATCGACAGCACGATCGTCACGACCGCAGCCAGCCCCTCCGGAATGGCGGCGACCGCAAGGCTCACGGCGATGAGGAACGTGTCGAGCACGACGCGGCCGCTGATCGAGCCGGCGCGCAGCACGCCGACCGCGAACACGATCGCGCAGATGCCCAGCACCAGCCACGTCAGGATGCGGCTCAGCTGCGACAGGCGCAGCTGCAGGGGCGTCTTGTTTTCCTTCGTCTGCGTGAGTGCGTCGGCGATGTGCCCCATCTGCGTCTGCATACCGGTCTCGGTGACGACGGCGCGGCCGCGCCCGTAGACGATGCTGCTGCCGAGGTAGAGCATATTGCTGCGGTCACCGAGACCGATCTCGCCGTCGGCTGTGAGCGCGTCGGCGGATTTTGACACCGGCACACTCTCGCCGGTCAGCGCAGCCTCCTCCGCGCGCAGGCTGGCACTCTCGATCACGCGCGCGTCGGCCGGTACGGCGTCGCCCGCCTCGAGCACGAGCACGTCGCCCACGACGAGCGTCTCACTCGGGACGGTCACGATCTTGCCGCCGCGCAGCACGCGGCTGTGCGCCGCGCTGAGCTCCTTGAGCGCGGCGATGGCCTGCTCGGCCTTGCTCTCCTGATACACGCCGAGCACCGCGTTGATGATGACGACAAGCAAAATGATGATGACGTCCGCAAAGCTCTCGTGCGCATATGCGCTCGTGACGGCCGAGACCAGCGCCGCCGCGAGCAGCACCAGGATCATCGGATCCGCGAGCTGGGCAAAAAAGCGCTTGACGACCGACGGCTTCGGCGGCTCTGCGAGCACATTGTGCCCGTCACGCGCCAGCCGCTCGTCGGCCTGCGCCTGTGTGAGTCCGTCGGGCGTGCTGTCGAGCGCGTGCAGCGTGTCGGCGGATGACTGCCGGTAATATTCCATCGTTTGTCCTCCTTTTCGGTATCGGATAGGATTCCCCGGAAATGAAAAAAAGAGACCTACCTGCCCTATGGGCAGATAAGTCTCATCATTTCAGACCGAGCCAGATCCAACAGATCGGTTGTTGGCCGGGCCGCGCGACGGATCGCGCCAATTACTCCCTTATCCCAGAATCATTGTATGCGCACACGCGCGCAAACACAAGCAAAATCTGCACCGCGCAGCCGAATCTTAGCGCTGTCTTAGCGTTTTGCGCTGCGCCGCCAGATCTTCTGCGCCTCCGCAGCCCGGATGAGCTCGTCACGAAAATCCGGATGTGCGATGGAGACCAGCGCCTCGGCACGCTCCCACGTGCTGCGCCCGGCGAGATTTACCACGCCCTGCTCCGTCGCCAGATAATACGCCTGTGCGCGCGGGGACGTGACGATGTCGCCGCCGAAGTGCGGCAGGATGCGCGAATGGCGCACACCGTCCCTGTCCGTGAAGGTGGACGTCATGCAGATAAACGCCTTGCCGCCGCGCGCCATGGCCGCGCCCGTGAGAAAATCAAGCTGGCCGCCCGTGCCGCTGATCTGGCGCAGACCGGAGCTCTCGGACGCGACCTGACCGTAAAGATCGGCCGCGATGCAGCTGTTGATCGACACCATGTTGTCAAGCTGCGCGATGACCTCGGGCGCATTGACATAGGACAGCGGCGCAGCGATAACGCCGGGGTTGTCGTCCACCCAGTCGTAGAGCCGCTTGGAGCCGATCGTGATGCCGAGCATGCCCTGATTGCGGTGCAGCGTGCAGCGGCGGTTCGTGAGCACGCCCGCCTCGTGCAGCTCGAGATACGCGTCCGAGCAGAGCTCAGTGTGCATGCCGAGGTCATGCAGACCGGAGCGCGCGAGGAGCTTTCCGAGCACGGTGGGCATGCCGCCGATGCCGAGCTGAACGGTCGCCCCGTCGCAGATGTGCGGCAGGAGCAGGTTTGCGATCGCGGTGTCCTCCGCGCTCGCCGGGTGCTCGGGCGGATCGGAAAACGGCGCGTGCGCGCCCTCGACGATCATGTCCGCATCGGAGATATGGATGACCTCGTCAAAGCCGCCGTGCAGCCGCGGCAGATGCTCGTTGATCTCCAGAATGACGATATCCGCCTGCTCAAGGATCGCGCGGGACACGCCGGTCGCCGCCGAGAGGTTGAAGTATCCGTGGCGATCCATCGGCGTGACGCACGCCATGGCGACGTTCACCGTGAGAAACTGCCGGTAATACCACGCGAGGTTGCGGAAGATCATCGGCGTGAAGTAGCACAGGCCGCGGTCGCAGAGCCTGCGCTCATACGCCGAGCAGTGCCATGTGTGGTAGAGAAAATGCGTCTGCTCCGGGTCGCACTCGACGATCTGCAGCGGGCCCATGCAGAGATTGCCGCGCACCTTCACGTCGTGCAGCTCATCGCGCCGGGCGGCAAGCGCCGCATCGAGCAGCGGCGGGAAGCCGAGCCCCGACGTATAGTCCACCCAGTCGCCGTCCTTCACGGCACGCACCGCCTCGGCGGGCGTGCGCAGCTTGCTGCGGTATTCGGCCTGATAGTCCATCGTCGCTCCTCCTAGAAGATCTGATCTTTTTGCACCGGCGTCTGAAACAGGCGGCGGATCTCGGCGCTGTCGTCGGTCTGGCCGAGGATCCACATGAGCTTTGTGACCACGGCCTCGCTCGTCATGCTGTAGGCCTCGATGAGCCCGAGCTCACGCTTGGCGCGGTGACCGACCTGATATACCTCCATGTCGCTGCCCTCGTGGGGGACCTGTGTCGTCATGACGATGACGCGGCCGGACTCCACCCAGTCGCGTACGGCGTTATAAAAGCTCTCGTCGCCGTAGCACGGCAGGCCGCCGACGCCAAAGCTCTCGATCACGAGCGCGCGGTAATGCGCCTTGAGGTAGTCGAAAATGCCGGCGTCGATGCCGGGGATGAGCTTGAGCACGAACACGCCTGGGTCGAGCCGGTCATAAAAACGCGGCGCGCCGTCAACGTGCTCCCGGATATAATACACGAGCTGCCGGCCGCGCAGAATGGCCGTCTCCGGATAGTCGATGCTCGAAAAGGCATTGTAGCTCTTCGTGCGCATCTTGCGTGCGCGCGTGCCGAGAATGACCTTGTGGTCAAAGACGACGTGCACGCCGCATGCGCCGTCGTCGCAGGCGTAAAAAAATGCATCGCGCAGGTTCTCACGCGCGTCGGTGTCCTGGTTGAAGATCGACTTCTGTGAGCCGGTGATGACGACGGGCTTGGCGTTGTTCTGGATGAGGTACGAGAGCGCGGCGGCGGTATAGGCCATCGTGTCCGTGCCGTGCGTGAGGACGAAGCCGTCATACGCATCATAGTGCGCACGCACGCACGCCGCCATCTGCAGCCAGTCGCGGCTGTTGATGTTCGTGCTGTCGCGGTTCATGAGCTGCACGGTGTCGATGCGGCACAGCTGCTCGAGCTCCGGCACCTCGGCCAGCAGCTCCTCGGAAGTGAGCTGCGGCGTGAGTCCGTCGGCCGTCGCCTTGGACGCGATCGTGCCGCCGGTGGCGATCATAAGAATATGCTTCATATCAGTCTTTCACTTTCTTCCAATAGTCGAGCGACGCAAAGCCCCGTTCGAGCTGCATCGCCGTATACTCCTCGCACACGCGCGCAAGCTGCCTGCGCCCCGCGTCGCCGAGTGTGAAGGAAAAAATCTTCTTTGGGTCCGCGTTCACGACGTGGCGCATGGCGGCCAGCGTCTCCGGCAGCAGCGGTGTGACGGCAGACGAGCTCGCGCCCCGGCACTGCGCGCAGTACACCGCACCGCCGCGCAGGGAGAGCCACGGCTCGGCCGGCTCGGGCGCGCCGCAGCGCGCGCAGCACGACAGGTCCGGCTCATAGCCGGCCAGACACATGAGCCGCAGCTCGAACACCGCCTTGATCTGCTCCGGCGGGCACAGCGCGCGGCTGAGCGCATAGAGGCTGTTGAGCCCGAGCTGCAGCACCGGCGGATCGGGATATTCCTCGGCGGAGACGGTCTCAAGGAGCTCGGCAAAATAGCTCCCGAGGGCGAATGCGCCGAGATCTGCGCGCAGGCCCAGAAACTCCTCGACCGTGGACGCCTCATTGAGCGTGCGGCGGCCGCGGTTTTCAAAGATCGTCATGTCCGAATAGGTCAGCAGCTGCGTCGCCGCCGTGATGCGGCTGCCCTTGCGCAGCGCGCCGCGCGCGCGGACGGTGACCTTTCCCTCGTGCTGCGTGAGCACGGTGAGGATCTTGTCCGACTCTTTGTAGCGCACCTCGCGCAGCACCAGACCGCGGGTCGTAAGAAACATCGTATGTACCTCATCAGGCGGGGCGGCGGTCGGTGTCGTCCGCCGCAGATGCCTCGCTCGCCGCCGCATTGCGCGCGGCGCAGTAGCAAAGATAGCCGAGCGGATCACCGGTATCCGCAAACAGCTGCCAGAAAAAATCGTCCTGCACAGGAAACCACCTCGCTGCGCATAGTGTCTGCACAGCGGGGTGGAACTATAGCTGGTAATTTCCGCGTCTCACTGATCGGTGAAGCCAAAATTGCGCAGCTGGGCGGCCGAGTCGCGCCAGTTTTCCTTGACCTTGACCCACGTCTGCAGGTACACCTTCGTGCCCATGAAGCGCTCGATGTCCTGCCGCGCGAGCTCGCCGATCTTTTTGAGCATCGCGCCGTGCTTGCCGATGATGATGCCCTTGTGGCTGTCCTTTTCGCAGTAAATGGTCACGTCCATGTCGATGATGCCGTTGTCGCGCTCGGAAAACTTCGTGACCTCGACGGCCGTGCCGTGCGGGATCTCCTTATCGAGACACAGCAGCAGCTTTTCGCGCACAAGCTCGGCACAGATCTGCTTTTCGGGCATATCGGAGATCATATCGTCCGGGAACAGCTGCGGTCCGGGCACGGCCAGCGCCGTCAGCTCGTTTAAGAGCTCGTCGAGCCCGTCCCCATTCTGGGCAGACACCGGCACGATCGCGCGCCACGGCAGCGCCTCGGAATAGGCGGCGATGACGGCCAGCAGCTCCTGCTTTTCGACCGTGTCGATCTTGTTGATGACGAGCACTGCCGGAGCGCCCGTCGACCGGATGCGCTCGATGAGGGCGCGCTCCTGCTCGCCAACGGAGGCGATGGGCTCGACGACGAGCATCACGCCGTCAACGTCCGCCACGCTCTCGCGCACGACCTGCACCATGTAGTCGCCCAGACGGTTGCGCGGCTTGTGAAAGCCCGGCGTGTCCATGAGGATGAGCTGCGCGTCGCCGCGGTTGACGACGGCACTGATGCGGTTGCGCGTCGTCTGGGGCTTGTTCGAGACGATGGCGATTTTCTCGCCCAGCAGGGCGTTTGTGAGCGTGGACTTGCCGACGTTCGGCCGTCCGCAGATGGTGATCATAGCGGTTTTGGTAATCATTCTCTTCTCCTTATACGTCCAGCAGACGCATGATCTCTTTTTCTCTCGCGCGCATACGGCGCTTGTCCTCCCCCTCGTCCACGTGGTCGTAGCCGAGCAGGTGCAGCACGGAGTGCACCGTCAGATAGCTGACCTCGTGCGCGAAGCTGTGGCCGTAGGTCTCGGCCTGCTCGGCGCAGCGCTCCATGGAGATGACCATGTCGCCGAGCATGGCGCGCTCGGTCTCGTAGTCCCACTCGCAGGCGTCGGGGTCGAATGCGCCGGGCGTGAGCTCATTCATCGGAAACGACAGCACATCCGTCGCCCGGTCGACGCCGCGCTGCTCGCGGTTGATGGCGTGGATGGCAGCGTCGTCCGTGAGCGTCACATCGAGCTCACACGGGACGCACACGCCCTCGGCCCTGAGCGCCGCGGCGGCTGCGCGCTTGACATAGCGCTGCGTGTCCGGAAAGCCGAGTCCCCGGCGGGTGCGGGTGATGGTGATCTTGGCTTGTGTCATGCTTTTTTCCTCACAGTCGTCTTGCGCGCGGCGGGCTTTTTGGCCGCGGCCGCGGCGCGTTTTTCTTTCTGTTTGTCATCCTGCTCGTAGGCGGCGATGATCTTCTGCACGAGTGCATGGCGCACGACATCCGCCCCGGTCAGACGGCAGATGGCGATGTCGTCGATGCCGTCGAGAATGCGCAGCGCCTCCTTGAGACCGGACGGCTTGTCCAACGGCAGGTCGATCTGCGTCACGTCGCCGGTGATGACGACGTGCGAGCCGAAGCCGATGCGCGTCAGGAACATCTTCATCTGTTCGCGGGAGGTGTTCTGCGCCTCGTCGAGGATGATGAAGCTGTCGTCGAGCGTGCGTCCGCGCATATACGCCAGCGGCGCGACCTCAATGTTGCCGCGCTCGAGATACTTGGCATAGGCGTCCGCGCCGAGCATCTCAAAGAGCGCATCGTACAGTGGGCGCAGATAGGGGTCGACCTTGTTTTGCAGGTCGCCGGGCAGAAAACCCAGCCGCTCGCCCGCCTCGACCGCGGGGCGCGTGAGGATGATGCGGTTGACGCGCTCGGCGCGAAACGCCGCGACCGCCTCCGCCACGGCAAGATATGTCTTGCCCGTGCCGGCAGGGCCGACGCCGAGCGTGATCGTGTTTTGCTCGATCGCATCGAGATACGCGCGTTGGCCGAGCGTCTTGGCCTTGATGGGCTTGCCCTTGGCCGTGATGCACACGACGTCGCCCGCAAGCTCCTGGATCTTCTGCTCCCTGCCCTCGCGCACGAGGCGGAAGATGTAGCGCACGTTCTGCTCGCCGATCTCCTCGCCCTTGGCCGCCAGCGACAGCAGCCCGGCGATGGCTTTTTCGGCATAGAGCACGTTTTCCGCCTCGCCGGTGATGTGGATCTGCTCGTCGCGGTCGGTCACGCGCACGTTGTATTCGGTCTCGATCATCCGCAGGTTCTGGTCAAACGACCCGAACACGCTGATGACGTCCTCCATTCTGTCGACTTCCATGGTTTTTTCAATCATCTGCTGTAGTCCCTTCCCCGGCCGGCGGCCGAAGCTGTAAAAATTCCGCGTCCGGCGTCGCCTGTGCGCGGCCGATCTCCTGCTCGCACTCGGCCGTGAGCGTCACGGTCAGCACGCCGCCGGTGACCTCCGCCGCCGTTTCATAGGCAAGGATCGTGCCGTCGGCGCCGATCGTCTCGCGCAGCTGCTGCAGCAGCGCCTGCTCGAGCGCTGCGCGCGCCGCGTCGGCAGATACCGGCGCGTCCGCCGTCCGATACGGCTGCACGCGCTCGCGCACAAGCGAAAACGGCAGCGCAAACACGCCCCGGATCGCAAAAGGATATTCACAAGTGATTTTATCACATTCGCGCTCTGAAATTCCACTGTTTTGATAAAAATTGATCCGTTTTTTCCCCACGCGCAGCGCCCAGCGCGTGCGTCCGCCGCGCGCGGACTGTTTTTCGCTTTCCGTCAGAGCGATCTGCCCCGTGAGCTCCTGCCGTGTGCGGGCGCGGATCTCGGCGCGGGCGCACACCGGGCGCACGCCGCCGCCGAGATCTCCCACTGCGCCGGACACGAGCACGTCGCCCGGCTCGACCGCCGCACCGGGCGCGACGCGTGCCTCGCCGGCATAGACGTCCATGTGCAGGATGACTCCGGTCGCGGCGGCGTAAATGCTCACGGGCGTATCGTCGGGCGTGATGTCCGGCAGCGGGTCTTTTTCGCGCACGATCACCTCGGCGCAGCTGCCGCGCACGTTCACCGTGAGCCAGCGCAGCTGCGGCAGGCGCAGGATCATATCGTTGCGCACGAGGTCATTGGAAAGTCCCGGCCAATATGTGCCCGGACGCACGCCGCACGCATCCAGACAGCGCAGGATCTGCCCGGTCGTGAGCGCCTCGTTGCCGGTCACGTCGATGCGCCAGACAAAGAGCGACGACACCGACACCGCAAGCATCAGCAAAAGCAGCGCCGCACACAGGCCGCGATACCGCGCCGCGCGCCGCAGCAGCCGCGGCAGACCGCGGCGGGACACGGTTTTCACCGTGCACTGGCAGCGCCGCGCAAGTGCCGCGGCCGTATCCGCACAGCGCTCGCGCACCGTAAAGCGCAGCGTATAGGCATCCACCGGCTCGGACGCCGTACACGCAATGCCCGCATCCGCGCAGGCATTGAGCACACGCTCCGGATGCGCACCGCACACCTCCAGCCGCACACTGCCGCAAAGCGCCAGGATCCACCGCGTCAAACCCATCACCTCACGCAAATTCGGCACATGCAATCGTGCCGGAGATCAGCACCGCCGCGCTGTCCATGGCCACGAGCTGCAGATCCGTGCCGCGCAGGCACACCCGCGTGCGCCCGCCGTCAATGATGATGCACTCGCGGCTGTATGCGAGCAGTCCATGGTGGTTTTCCACCAGCGCGCGCCGCCGGCCGGTCACGGTCAGCTTCGGCACACCGGCCACGGATTCCGCCGGATAATCCAGCCGCTCGGCGATCTCGAGCGGAATGTCTGACAGCCGTCCCACCGGCTCACCCCCTCGCTGCAAGCCAGTTTATGCGTCCACAGGCAAGTTTAGGCCGGGACAGGCATACAAATGCACGAGAACCGATTTGGGGAGGGATGCCGGTGGAAGGCAAACGGGGCAATTACATTGCGCTCGCCGCTGCGCTGGCGGCACTCGGCGCGCTGCTCGTCTGCTCGCAGGCGGCACTCGAGAGCGCACGCGCGGGGCTTACGCTCTGCGCGCAGATGATCGTGCCGTCGCTGCTGCCGTTTTTCATTCTCTCGTCGCTGCTGCAGCAGCTCGGGCTGCCGGGCATCCTCGGCAGATGGCTCTCCCCCGTGACGCAGCGGCTCTTCGGTATCGGCGGCGCGGGCGCATCGGCGCTGCTGCTGGGTGTGACGGGCGGGTATCCGCTCGGCGCGGACGCCGTGGCGCGGCTCCGGCGCAGCGGCGCGCTCACACGCGAGCAGGCGGAGCGTGCGCTCGCGTTCTGCAACAATTCCGGTCCTGCGTTTCTCGTCGGCGCGGCGGGCGTGGGCGTGTTTCATAGCGCCGGCTATGGGCTGCTGCTCTACGGCGTGCACGTGCTGTCGGCCGTGCTCGTCGGGATGCTCTTCGCCCCGCGCAGCGGCGGCTTCGAGCCGGAGGATTGCGGACAGATCGCCGCCGTGTCGCTCGCGCAGGCACTGCCGGAGGCCGTGCGCAGCGCCGTGTGCGCAGTGCTGACGGTCAGCGGCTTTGTGGTCACATTCAGCGTCGTGACCGGTATGCTCGATGCCTCCGGGCTGCTGCCCGCGCTGGTGGGCACGCTCTCTGCGCGGCTCGGACTGGAGCTGCACTTTGCGCGCGCCCTGTGCACAGGCGTGCTCGAGCTCGGCACGGGCATCGGCGCAATGCAGGGGCTGACGCCGACGCCCGCGAACCTCGCCCTTGCGGCCTTTCTCATCGGCTGGGGCGGCGTATCGGTGCACTGCCAGACGGCGGCAGTGCTCGCCGGAACGGATATCAAAAGCGCCCGGCACACGGCCGGGCGCCTGCTGCACGGAGTGATCTCCGCGCTGTGTATGTGGGTTCTGGCAAACCTGTTTTAACTTCACGCACCGGCAAATGAGAACACGATGCCGGCCACGGCGGACGCCGCGATGTACACGATCGGATGCAGCTTTTTCGTCGGCTTGACGACATTCGTCAGCACCCAGATGACGGCCGCGAGCAGCAGCCCCTTCCAGAAAAACAGATCGGCAAACCGGCCGCTCGCCCGGAAGGTACTCTCCTGCAGGAGCGAAATGCGCACGACGCCAAAGCCCGCCGCCGCGATCAGTCCCGCGGACGCCGGGCGCAGCCCATAAAAGGCGTGGTCAACAAAGCGGTTTTCCCGGAACTTTTTCAGGCACGAGGCAATGATGAGGATGCAGATGACCGCGGGGGTCACGAGGCCCAGCGTCGCAATGAGCGCGCCGGGAACGCCGCCCGTGACGTAGCCGACATAGGTTGCCGTGTTGACGCCGATCGGACCGGGCGTGGACTCCGACACCGCGACCATATCCACGATCTGCTGATAGGTGAACCAGCCCGTGCGGTCGGACATGTCGTAGATAAACGGGAGCGTGGCCAGACCGCCGCCGACGGAAAAGAGACCGGTCTTGAAAAACTCCCAGAACAGACGCAGATAGATCATGCCTTACGCGCCTCCAGTTCCCGGATCACGACGCCCGCGACCGCAGCCGCAAGCACGTACAGCACCGGCGAGATGTTCAAAAACACGCTGCCCGCAAACACGAGCAGAAAGATCAGGAACGTCTTCCAGTCCACAACGGATTTTTTCCACAGCTTCACGACGGCGTTGAGGATCAGCACGCACACGCACACGCGGATACCAGCGAACGCATTCTGCACGGCGGGCAGGTGCGCAAAGTTCTGAATGAAGGCCGCGATGATCATGATGATCACGAGCGACGGGAACACGACGCCGAGCGTGGCAAAGATGCCGCCCCAGACGCCCGCCTGCTTTTGCCCGACGAAGGTGGCGGTGTTGACCGCGATGACGCCCGGCGTGCACTGGCCGATGGCGTACCAGTCCATGACCTCCTCTTCGGTCGCCCAGCGGCGCTTTTCCACGACCTCGCGCTGCAGAGCGGGCAGCATGGCATAGCCGCCGCCGAACGTCGTCACACCGACGACGGCGAACGCGCCGAAGAGCCCGAAGAGCTGTTTGAGTTTTTCTTTCATACGTTTCCCCTCGAAAAGCCGGCCCTCCGGCGCACATTGCCGGAGGGCCGGTACATTGGATGTGTGTTCAGCCACGCAGCGTCTCGGCAAACTGCGCATAGCGCTGCACACGCTCGTCGCACTCGGGGCGCGTCGCGCCGACGCCGAGGATATAAACCTTGATCTTCGGCTCCGTACCGGACGGACGCACGATGAACGCGCAGCCGTCGTCCAGCTCAAAGTACAGCACGTTCGAGCCGGAGATGGGCGTCTTGTCCATTCTGCCGAGCCCCATGACGTACACCGAGCCGTCCTGATAGTCGCGCATACGCACGACCTTCGTGCCCGCGATCTCCTGCAGCGGCTCGCGGCGCAGCTGCGCCATGAGCGCGCGCATTTTCTCCAGACCGTCGAGCCCCGGCATGACCAGATTGAGCGTGCGCTCACCGTAGAAGCCGTACTTTTCGTACAGCGCGTCGAGCGCCTGTGCCAGCGTCATGCCCTGCTCGAAGTAGTACGCCGCCATCTCCGTGATCATCACGCAGGCGGTCACAGCATCCTTGTCGCGGACATAGTCGCCCATCATGTAGCCGTAGCTCTCCTCAAAGGCGAGCAGGTACTGATACGAGCCGTCGCGCTGGTACTCGGCCAGCTTCTCGGCCATGAACTTGAAGCCGGTGAACGTCTCCTCAAAGTGGATATTATTCACATCACAGATCCGGCGCACCATCTTGGACGTGACGATCGTCGAGAGCGCGGCCGCATTTTCCGGCAGCGTACCCTTGCGGATGTGCGCCGTGATGATATAGTCGAGCAGCAGCACGCCCATCTGGTTGCCGGTGATGGTGTGGTACTCCCCGTCCGCACCGCGCACCATGACGCCGACACGGTCGGAGTCCGGATCGGTGCCGAGGATGAGGTCGCTGCCGACCTTCTTGGCGAGGTCGATGGCCAGATAGAAGCCCTCCGGGTTTTCCGGGTTCGGGCTCTCCACGGTCGGGAACGTGCCGTCGAGCACCATCTGCTCCTTGACGGGGATGACCTGCGTCATGCCGAGCCTATGCAGCGCCTCGGGCACAAGGTGCCAGCCCGCGCCGTGAAACGGTGTATAGACGATCTTGAAGCGGTCGGCCACGCGGCGGACGACGTCCGGGTCGATCGGCTGACGCAGGACGTTTGCGAGGAAGGCCTCGTCCGTCTCTGCGCCCATGAACTCCACCAGTCCCTGACGCACCGCATCGTCAAAGTCCATGCGCTGGATGTCGTTGAAGATGTCCAGCCGCTCCATGTTCTTGGCAATGGCGGCGGCGTGCTGCGGCGGCAGCTGCGCACCGTCGGACCAGTAGACCTTGTAGCCGTTATATTCCTTCGGGTTGTGGCTGGCCGTGATATTCAGTCCGGCCGTCGTGCCGTAGTGTTTGACGGCGAACGACAGCTCCGGCGTCGGGCGCAGGGCGTCAAAAATACGCACGTGGATGCCGTTGGCCGCCATGACGGACGCGGCCTCGCGCGCAAAGCGCTCACTGTTGACGCGGCAGTCAAAGCAGATGGCGATGCCGCGCGAGCACGCACCCGCGCCCTCGGCCTTGATGACCTCCGCGAACGCCTGCGTGGCGTGGCGGATGACATGGATGTTCATGCGGCGGCAGCCGAGCGCCATCTCACCGCGCAGGCCGGCCGTGCCGAACTCGAGCGGGGCAAAAAAGCGGCTCTCGATCTCTTTTTTATCATCGCGGATGGCATTGAGCTCTTCCCACTCCGCATTGGAGAGCGCGGGACTGTCGAGCCAACGCTGGTATTCTTCCATGTAATTACGCATCGTCTTCTCCTTCCGTCAGCGCCGAGGCGCAGCCCTCCCGGAGTGCCTGCGCGTCGGCAAGCAGCGTTTCCGGGACCAGAATTTCCACTCCGTAACCGGACATACCCAACATGATCTTTCCAAACTGGCCGTCCCCGGGATAGTTTTTCAGGCAGGGGATGCCATAGGCCTCCAGCATATTGACCAGCAGCACATCGTCCATATCGATGCCTGTGCACTTGGTCAGCAACGCCGGGGGCACCAGTTCGCCGTCCGCATCGCGCGGCCAGCGCTTGAGCAAATCGCCGGGAAGCGATCTGCCCCACTCTGCTTTCAGCTCTTGCGCCATGGTAGTTCTCCTATGTTTCTATTTGTGATATTGCGTGCCCGCGTTGATCGTGCACGCGCGGTAGATCTGCTCGGCGAGCATGACGCGCGCCAGATGGTGCGGAAACGTCATCGGCGACATACTCAGCCGCAGCGACGCCTCGCGCTTGAGCTCCTCGTCCAGACCGAACGACCCGCCGACAAGAAAGCACACCTTCGACGTGCCGCCCGCAGCGTAACCGGCCAGCTGCCGTGCGAGCGCCTCGCTCGAGAGGAGCTTTCCCTCGACGCACATGGCGATCACGGCCGCGCCCTTCGGGATGCGCGCGCGGATGGCCTGTGCCTCTTTTTCCAGTGCCGCGCGGATCTCTTTCGGTGACGGGCGCTCCGGCAGACGCTGCTCCGGCAGCTCCACCAGTTCAAACCGGCAATAGGCGCCCAGCCGCTTGGCATATTCCGCGAACGCGGAGATATAATAGGTCTCGCGCATCTTTCCGACGCAGACGAGGGTTATCGACAGCATACGCACGCCTTTCCCGCCGTGAGCGCGAGCGTCGTCTCCGCCGGGGCGGCATACAGCTCCGGCTGCGTGCCGGGCTGAAAGCCCGCCGCCGCGAGCGCAAGCGAAACGGCCTCGAGCGCGGCGCGGGGCGTGTTGTTCTCCCGGCTGAGATGGCCGAGGATGAGCTGCTGCGCCCCGTTTTCTGCAAGAAACACCGCGAGCGCTCCGGCGCTTGCATTCGACAGATGCCCGTGGTCGGACGCGATGCGCCGCTTGAGATAGACCGGATAAGGTCCGGTGCGCAAAAGCTCCGGATCGTGGTTGGCCTCGATGACGGCACAGTCCACACCGCAGAGCGCCGCGCGCACGGTATCCGTCACGACGCCGAGGTCGGTGCAGAGACCGAAATGCGCCGAGCCGTCGAGCCGGTAGCCACAGCTTCCGGCCGCGTCGTGCAGCGTCGCAAACGGCGTCACGCGTACATCGCCGAGGCAAAACGGCACATCCGGCGCGATCTCATGCAGGCATTCTGCCGGCAGCTGCGCACGCAGCGCAGCACACACGGCAGGCAGCGCATACACCGGCACGGGGTCGTGCCGCAGCAGCACCGCAAGCCCCTTGACATGGTCGGAGTGCTCATGCGTGACGAGCACGCCCGCGAGCGCGTCCGCCGTCACATCCTGCGCCGAGAGTCCGGCACGGATGCGCCGCGCGGAGATGCCGGCGTCGAGCAAAATATGGGTATCGCCGTCGGACACGAGCGCGCAGTTGCCGCTCGAGCCGCTGGCAAACAGAGCAATGTTCATTCGGCAGCGGCCACGCACTGCTCGGCATCGTCGCGCTCGAGCACGATGTCGGCGCCGATGCTGCGCAGCTTGCCGACGAAGTTTTCATAGCCGCGCTCGATAAAGTGGATGTCCGTGACCACGGTCTCCCCCGCGGCACACAGACCGGCGATGACCACGGCGGCGCCGGCGCGCAGATCGCACGCCCTGACCTCCGCACCGTGCAGGCCATCCACACCGTTGAGCACGGCGGTGCAGCCGTTGACCTGCGCGTCCGCGCCCATGCGAGTCAGCTCCTGAATGTACTTATAGCGATTGTCGTACACGCCCTCGGTCACGACGCTCGTGCCGTCGGCCAGACACAGCGCCACGCTGATCTGCGGCTGCATATCCGTCGGGAAGCCGGGGTACGGCTGGGTCTTGACATTCGTATGGCGCAGGCGGCCGTTGCTGCGCACGAGCACGCTGTCGCCGCCCTCGACAACGGTCACGCCCATCTCGCGCAGCTTTGCGCTGATGCACTCGAGATGGCGCGGGATCACGTTCGTCAGGAGTACTTCACCGCCGGCGGCGGCGCAGGCCGTCATATACGTGCCCGCCTCGATCTGGTCGGGGATGACGCTGTACGTGCCGCCGTGCAGACGCTCGACGCCCTGGATACGGATCGAATCCGTACCGGCGCCGCGGATGTCCGCACCCATGGAGTTGAGGAAGTTGGCAAGATCGACGATGTGCGGCTCACGCGCCGCGTTCTCGATCACGGTGCGGCCGCGCGCAAGCGTCGCCGCGATGATGATGTTCATCGTCGCGCCGACGGAGACCTTATCCAGATATACCTTTGCCCCATGCAGGCGGCCGTCGGGCGTGTCGGCATAGACAAAGCCGTTTTTCACCTCGACATTCGCGCCCATCGCAGTCATGCCCTTGATGTGCTGGTCGATCGGCCGAACGCCGAAATTGCAGCCGCCGGGCATGGTCGTCTTGGCCGAGCCGAAGCGGCCGAGCATCGAGCCGATGAAGTAATACGACGCGCGGATCTTGCGCATCAGGTCATACGGCGGCTCGGTGAAGCGCACCTGCGTGCAGTCGATCTCGACGGCGGAGGGGCTGAGGTATTCCACACGCGCGCCCAGCCCCTGAAGGATCTTCAGGAGCATATCCACGTCGCTGATCTGCGGCATATTCTCGATCCGGCAGACACCGTCAACCATCAGAGCCGCCGGGATGATCGCCACGGCCGCGTTTTTCGCGCCGCTGATCTCGATCTCCCCGTGCAGGGGTCTGCCGCCATGTATCACATATCTATTCAAAGTATTTGACACCTCTCATGCTGCGAAGGCAGAGCGCCGGTGCGCATCTGCAGCCGCTTTTGGCCGCGCTCCGTGCGTAGCTTGCCCGATTTTAACGGAACCTAACGATGAATTATAGCATGCTTTTCGCGGAAAAGCAATCACAACCCGCCGCTTGCCGCCTCGCCGCGCTCGCGCGCGAGCAAAAGCTGTGTTTTCAGCAGGGCAACTGTCGTTTTTCCGTCGCAGAGTTCACCATCCAGCGCCATTTGCACCAATTCCTCCAACGGGTGCCGCTCCACGTTCAGAAATTCACCGGGGTCGAGATGCGCCGCGCCGCGGTGCAGATCGCGCGCCAGATAAATGTGCAGCACTTCCTCCGAGTAGCCGGGCGATGTAAAGTTTGCGCCCAGATATTGCAGCCGGCCCGCGGTCAGCCCCGTCTCCTCCGAGAGTTCGCGCGCCGCGGCCAACTCCGGCGCCTCGCCCGGCTCGAGCTTGCCGGCTGGCACCTCGAGCAGCGTGCGCGAAAACGGATAGCGGTACTGCCGCACGCACCAGACCGTGCCGTCAGCCTCCAGCGGCAGGACCGTCACGCCGCCCGGATGCTCCACGACCTCGCGCTTGGCCGTGCTGCCGTCGGGCAGGCGTGCCTCGTCGAGCCGGACGTTGACGATCACGCCGTGGTAGCTCGTGAGGGTCTTGAGCTTTTCTTCGATCAGTTCCATGAAACATCCACTCCTTTTTTCAATTGGCATGATACCATATTCCTGCGCCGATTGCCATATATTTTGAGTAGCGAAACGCGCGCTCGAACGCTATACTGAATCTAACCGGACTCCCGTCCGGAAACCGACACCAAGGGAGGCCATTCCCATGCTTGTGGAAACCGCTGACACCGGCGCCGTAGCCATGCGCATATCACGTGCGGAGTGGGCCGCGCTGCGCGAGGCAGACATCCGCACCGCCGTCGACAGTGCGCTCGAGACGCACGGGCTCGCGCCCTGGACAAGTATGAAAATCGAACTGTTCGTCGCCGAAAAGGAGGTGCTGCTCATCGCCAGACCCATTTCTGACCCGCCGCGCCGGTTCCGCTTCCGCTCGTTTGCTGACCTGACCGCCGCGCTGGGCTGTTTTCCGGCCGGGCTCGACTCGGACGTGGTGTACATAGACGGCAGCTGGGAGCTGTTCGTGCGCGCCGGGGACGAGGTGCTGCCGAACGCGCTCTTCGAGTTCGGCGAACCACTGCCGTGCACCGAGGAACTGTACGCACACATCGGCGAACACGGCGACGTGGTCGCCCGCCGCGATGCCGTTGGGACCCTTCAGCGCTATTTCTGCTGATTTCGCTCTTTTCATTTGCCGCCGGATGTGCTAAACTATAGCTACGATTTCGCACGAAGGAGGTCCCCGCCATGCCGAGAGCCAAGGGCGTCAAGCAGGTCGCGGCCAACCGCAAGGCCCTGCATGACTATTTCGTGCTCGAGCGGTTCGAGGCCGGTGTGGAGCTCTTCGGCACCGAGGTCAAGTCCATCCGCGCGGGCACGGTCAATCTGAAGGATTCGTTCTGCACCGTGAAAAACGGGGAGCTGTTTGCCTACGGCATCCACATCAGTCCCTACGAGCACGGCAGCATCTACAACCGCGACCCCGACCGGCCGAAGCGTCTGCTTATGCACCGGCGGGAGATCACGAAGCTCTACGCCCGCACGAAGCAGGATGGGCTGACGCTCGTGCCGCTGTCGCTGTATTTCAAGGACAGCCGCGTAAAGGTGGAACTCGGCCTGTGCAAGGGCAAAAAGCTCTACGACAAGCGCGACGCCGACGCGCAGCGCAGCGCCAAACGCGAGATCGACAGAACGATAAAGGAGAAAAATTACTGATGAGCAATCCGATTGTCACCATTGAAATGGAAGACGGCGGCATCATCCGCGCCGAGCTCTATCCGGAGATCGCGCCGAACACCGTCCGCAACTTTATCAGTCTCGTCAAGAAGGGGTTTTATGACGGCGTGATCTTCCACCGCGTCATCCCCGGCTTCATGATCCAGGGCGGCGACCCGACCGGCACCGGCATGGGCGGCCCGGGCTACAGCATTGAGGGCGAGTTCACGAGCAACGGCTTCAAAAACGACCTCAAGCACACCCGCGGCGTGCTGTCCATGGCCCGCGCCATGGATCCGAACTCCGCCGGCAGCCAGTTTTTCATCATGCACATGGACGCCCCGCACCTCGACAAGCAGTACGCCGCGTTCGGCAAGGTGACCGAGGGCATGGACGTCGTCGATGCCATTGCGCGCACCCCGCGCAGCATGTTCAACGACAAGCCCACCAACGAGCAGAAGATGAAAACCGTCACGGTCGAGACCTTCGGCGTCGAGTATCCGGAGCCGGAGACCTGCTGAGGAAACAAAACATCGACAGTTTCGTCTGATCTTTCAGAATGCGTTCCTGCCTGCACCGCGCTCGCGGTGCAGGCGGCTGACGCACCCGACATCCTGGGGATGTACCGGTTTCGACGGGGGTGTGGAGGCAGGAATAGCGGGCGGCGGCGCCTGACCGCCATAAAACGGGCATCTTATAAATTAAAGAACAACAACGAAACTGTTCTTCTCGCTGCTTAAATAGCGAGCGTTCCCGCCGGGAGGACCACGGCCCGGCAGCGGAGCGTCGATGAGTGGTGAACGTGCGCACGCTAAGCTTTGCGCGTGCCATGCATCATGAAGCTACCGGACTGACAGGCTTGCCGGTTTGCCTGTCCTGAAGGGAACAGGGGCGTTCGGCGTCCCGAAAAAACCTGCTGCGCCCGGAGAAGTTCCTGTTTAAGCGCTTTCGGACGGGGGTTCAACTCCCCCCATCTCCACCATTGCAGAGCCAGACGAACCATGCCGGTTCGTCTGGCTTTTTTATGCTCGAAGATCTGCATGGTCAGCGGTATTTTCGCGCTGCCCTATCCGGTGCCACACCGCCCGGCTGGTTTTTTCGCACAAGCCGAAACCATGCTGCGTATTTTCCGTCTGAATGTGCAGGACTCTGTACCTGGGAGCGGTGGCAAGAATTAAGACTAATTCAGGTATCATTGGCTATTTTTTTCGGCACAACCCTGCTATAATGTTTCCACACAACAATGCGTCTTTAGGAGAACAGAGCAAATGGCAAGCACGGAACCATCAATGACCGAACAGCATACATGCAGCGCGGCGTCTCTGCCGGAGGAAACCTTTCTCCCGGCCGGATCGCAGTGCCCCGGACGCCATCCGGAAAGCGGCGCCGCAGGATCTGCAGGCGCTCTTTTCTGCGCCCGTGCGCTTGGGACACAAGCTGCCGCGGTGTGTAAATACGCGCAGGAGGGCTGCTGATATGGAGCTTTCTTCGTTGTTCCTCGCGGGAAAAGGGAGCGCCCTGACCTCCTTCTTCTCGACGGCATTTCTCGTCGTGTTCCTGCCGTTTTGTCTCGTGGTGTACAGTCTCATGCCGCGGCGCGGGAAAAAATACTTCCTGCTCGCCGCCGACTGCGCCTTTTTCTGGCTGATCAGCGGCAAGCTGCTCGTGTACCTGCTTCTGACGGCGCTTTCGATGCACTACTTCGGACTGTGGCTGGACAAAATACAGTCGGAGACGAAGCTTCTGCTCGCGCAGACGGAAAAAGCCGAGCGCAAGACCGTGCGCAAGCGGCAGCAGGCCGTGCAGCACCGGATCCTTTTGCTGGCCGTCATTCTGCACATCGGCGTCCTGTTCGCACTCAAATATTCCGGCTTTGCCGCGACGAATGTCAACACGCTCCTGGCGCACCTGCACATTCCTGTGCAGCTGGCGATCCCGAAGTATGTGATGCCGATCGGTATCTCCTTTTTCACGCTGCAGGCGCTGTCCTACATCGTGGACGTGCAGCGCGGCGTCACAAAAGCGGACACGAATCTGCTGCGCCTGACGCTGTTCATCAGCTTCTTCCCGCAGATCGTGGAAGGGCCGATCTGCCGCTACGACCAGACCGCGCAGCAGCTCTGGGACGCAAAGCCAATCACCTACGAGAACCTGACGCTCGGTCTGCAGCGCATTGCCTACGGCATGATGAAAAAGATCATCATCGCCGACCGGCTCAACCCGCTCGTGAGGAATGTCTTTAATAACTACACCGACTTTGACGGCGGCGTGATCGCACTGGCCGCCGTGTGCTACACCGTGCAGCTGTACATGGACTTTTCGGGCTCGATGGACGCCGTCACCGGCACGGCGCAGATCCTCGGCGTCACAATGCCGGAAAACTTCCGACAACCGTTTTTCTCCAAGACGATCTCGGAATTCTGGAAGCGCTGGCACATCACGCTCGGCACCTGGTTCAAGGACTATGTGTTCTACCCGGTCGTCACGCTCAAGCCGCTGGAAAAGCTCACTTCCGCCGCCCGCAAACGCCTCGGCAACCACTACGGTCCGCTGCTGGCGAGCGCCGTCGCGCTCTTTTGCGTGTGGTTCTGCAACGGTCTCTGGCACGGTGCCGCATGGAGCTATCTCTTTTTCGGCATGTACCACTTCGTGCTGATCCTCGGCGGCAACATCATCGCCCCGCCGGTGCGGGCCGTCAACGCGCGGCTGCACATCCGCGCCGAGAGCTTCCCGTACCGTCTGCTGCAGATGCTGCGCACGACGGTGCTGGTCATCATCGGCGAGCTGTTTTTCCGTGCAAACGGCCTGCGCGCAGGTATGCAGATGTTCCGCACCATGGTCACCGGATTTGCATTCCCCGTCTTTGACGATGCGCTCTTCAAGGCGCTCGGTATTGACAAGTTTGACCTCATGATCGTTGCTGTGACGCTGCTGATCGTGTTCGTCGTGAGCGTGATCAACGAAAAAGGCAAGTCCGTGCGCGCGTTGCTGGCGCAGCGCCCTGCTGCGGTACGCTGGGCGGTCTTCTACGCGCTCATTTTGTTCATCATCGTTTTCGGAGCATACGGAAAGGGCTACATTCCCGTCAACCCCATGTATGCGAATTTTTAGGAGGCACGCATGTCCCGTTTTCTCAAACATACGCTCAGATGCGTCGTTTTTCTCGCTGTGCTGGCGCTTTTGCTGACCGGCGTGTCGCAGCTGGTGCGGCCAAAAAACAACACCAGCAGCGACGGCATCCATGACCCCGCGGCCAACGGCATCCTCGGAGAACCGGACAACACGATCGACCTGCTCATCCTTGGTGACAGCGAGAGCTATTCCGCCTTCATCCCGATGCAGCTGTGGCAGCAATACGGTTACACGGCCTACTGCTGCGGCACATCCAGACAGACACTGTACTATTCGGAAGCGTTCTTGCACAAAGCCTTCCAGAAGCAGTCGCCCAAGCTTGTGATCCTGGAGACCGATGTGATCTACATCGACTTTTCGTACGGCAGTATGCTGCTGCAGGAGGCCGGTGACCTCTTCCCTGTGTTTTCCTACCACGACCGGTGGAAATCTCTGAAGGCAAATGACTGGCGCATGACCGTCAATTACACCCACACCGAAAATGCAAAAGGATATCAGCTGCGCTGCAACGCCGCTCCGGCGGACGCCAGCAATTATATGACGCCATCGGATGCCTACGCTCCCATCCCGAAGCGAAACCGCGCCTATGTTGAGCGCATCAAGGCCTTCTGTGACGAAAACGGCGCGCAGCTGCTGCTCGTCAGTGCGCCCAGCACGCTCAACTGGAACATGGCGCGTCACAACAGCACGCAGGCGTTTGCCGATGCGCTGGGCATCGGCTTCCTCGATCTCAACACCGCACACGAGCAGGTTGCGATCGACTGGAACACGGACACCCGCGACAAGGGTGACCACCTGAATTATTTCGGTGCGCAGAAGGCCACGAACGTACTCGGTGCGTATCTTGCCGATACCGGTCTGCTCCCGAGCCATAAGGATGACCCGGCCTACGCCGACTGGAACAAGCAGTCGGACGCCTTCAGCCGGACGGTCACCGATGCGCTCGCAAAAACGTAACGGCACCTCCGTTTCAGACAGAAAAAACCTGCGGTTTCCGAGGAAACCGCAGGTTTTTTCTTTTTTGCTGCGCCTTACGCGCCGCCGTTTGTTCCGGAGAAGGTGCAGAACTTTCCCTCGCGCGCGTATTTGCGCAGGACGCCGGCCATGGCCGCAAGGTCGGCGGGCTTGGTCGCCAGAAGCTCATGCCGGGTCTTGGCCAGCTCCTCCGGCGTCACGCCCTTGAGCGCGCGCACGCACTGACTCTCGCACACGCCGGCGGGATCGAGCAAGGGATCGGTCGTATTGACCGCGCCGATGATAATGTCGTCGAGCGGCATGCCCTGCGCCGCGAAATCCTCGATAAAATCGGCAACCGCAGAAAACACCGCGCGCGTATTGTCGAGGTTCGGGTCACGATAGGAGTAGCAGAAGATGTCGCCGCTGCGGCGCACGTTCATGCCCGTGCCGTAAGCCCCGCCCTGCACGCGCACCATGTTCCACAGGTAGCCATAGCTCACAAGTGAGGACAGCACCGGGCACGCGCCGGAATAGCTGCTGCCGAGGGCGTAGAGGTTGTGTCCCAGCGCGCAGAAGCCAACATCCGCCGGGATCTCGACCGCACAGGCGGCCGCGTCATAGCGCTTGTGTGCAGCCGTCGCGCCGGGCGCGCCCTGCGGCAGCGCGGCGATGAGCCGGGCAAGCACACCGGCATCGAGCGTGCCGGAATAGCCCGCGAAGAGGCGGCTCGTGACAAACACCTTTTCGGTGAGTGCGGCAAGCGCGGCGCTCACCTGCGCGCCGTTTTGCGCAAAGCCGGCAGCCAGCGCCGCAAACCAGCGCACAAAGGTCTCACCCTCGAGCGTCTCCTTGAGCGCAGCACCGGCCGAAAACGCCGACAGCGACTTGGTGACGGCGAAGGTGTGGCCGTTCGAGATGAGCGACTGGCGCATGAAATAGTCATTTTGCATAACGGTCTCGCCGATGCGGTCCGTCTCGTCATAGCGCCCCTGCGTGAGCAGTTCACGCAGAAGCTGCACCGCCTCGGCCGCGTTTTCCTCGAGCATGCTTGCCGACACGAGCAGGTACGGGTGCACGCGCTCGGTGTCCCCCTGCTTCTGCAGGCAGTCCACACGCAAAAACAGTGAGCCCAGCAACGCCTTGACGCGGTTTTGCAGCACGTCCGCGGGGCAGGTCTCCGTGCGCAGCTCGCCGAAGCAGGTGCTCAGCACGTTGAGCATGCACAGCTCCTCGTCTGTGAGGTCGGAGACGTCAAAGTACAGGTTGAGGTACACGATGCCGTTCGTGTCGCCCGAGACGTGCAGCGTCCGGACGCCATTGATCTCGCCCGGCTGCGTCTGCACAGGGGCGACCGTCTGCGGCACATCCTCAAGGCGCAGGTGCGGCAGGCTCATGAGCGCCTGCGCGCTGTCCTCGCTCTGCTGCCACTGCTGCATCCGCCGGAAGGCCGCGTATGCCTCGCTGCGCTGATCGGCATCCCACGCGGCGGTCGCGGCGGCGAGCCGCTCGGATTCGCGGCGGGCGTCATCCTCTCCCTTCGTGAGCGACGGCAGCACATAGAGGGTGCACACCTCGCCGCTCGAGCCGAGCAGATCGGACAGCAGGCGCTCGAAATAGCCCGCATGGATCTTTTCGCGCAGCGCGTCGAACACGGCGGCGTTGTCGATATACGCCAGCGGATCACCGCCGTAGAGCCAGCTGTCAAACGCGCGGCAGGCAAGCTCCACGCCGTAGGGCTCGGTGATCTCGCGGTTGATGAAGGCAAAGCGCTCGAGCGACGCCGAGAGCGCCACGCGGTCGAGCCCGGCTGCGAGCATATCGCGCGCGACCTCCGCCGCAAGGGTCTTGACCTTGTCAAAGGCGTCTCTGGTCGTGTTGCGCACGATGAGCGCGGCGCTCGGCTGATAAATACCGTCGGAGATCTCAAGCGTCACGTCCTGCGCAAGACCGCGCTCAAGGAATGCGCGCTTGAGCGGCGCCTCATTCGAGCCGGTGAGATAGTCCGAGAGGATCTTGGCTGCATAGACCGTCTCCACATCGTCATAGCGGCACAGGAGTCTGGAGAGACTCATGTGGCAGAGCGTCTCCTCGCCGGGCATCGCCTCATAGTACACCGTGGCCTCGCCCGTGCGGGGCTGCTGCACCGTGAAGTCAAAATCCGGGGCGCGGTATGTGTACTGCGACAGGTACTCCGCGTCGATATAGGCAAGCACGCGCTCGGCGTCCATGTGGCCGTCGAGGAAGATGCGCGCGTTCGACGGATGGTAAAAGCGCTTGTGCGCGGCGATGAACTGCGCATAGCTCAGCTCGGGGATGTGCTCCGGCTTGCCGCCGCTCGAAAACCCGTAGCAGGTGTCGGGATACAGCAGCCGGTCCGTTCCCTCGCCGATGACGCGCTCGACATCGGCATAGGCGCCCTTCATCTCGCTGAAGACGACGCCGTTGTAGTACGGCTGCGCCTGCTCGCCGTCAAACTCGTAGTGCCAGCCTTCCTGCATGAAGATCTCCGGCTTTTCGTAGATGTTCGGGCAGAACACGCCGTCGAGATACACGCGCATGAGGTTGAACAGATCCTGCTCGCTGCGGCTGGAGACCGGGAAGATGGTCTTGTCGCTGTAGGTCATGGCGTTGAGGAAGGTCTGCATCGAGCCCTGCAGCAGGGACACGAACGGCTCCTTGACAGGAAACCGCTTCGAGCCGTTGAGCACGCTGTGCTCCAGAATGTGGAACACGCCGGTGTCGTCCTCCGGCAGGGTCTTGAAGCCGATGCAGAAGGTCTTGTTCTCGTCGTCGCGGTCGAAGTACAGGAGCTCCGCTCCGCACTTCTTGTGCCGCATGGTGTACAGCGTCGCCGCCTTGGAGGCGACGTACTGCTTCTTTTCCAGCTCGAAGCCGCAGCAGATATCACCGGGCTGAGCGTCGGTAAGCTTCACATTTTCTCTGATCATGGTTCCCTCGCTGACATCAAAGTGATTTGCTGAACATTTGATAGTATGCATTGCTCGCGCGCAGCTCATCCGGCATGCCGGCGGCTTCGACCGTGCCGTCGCGCATGACGATGACGTAGTCGGCGCGCTTGGCCGCCTCATAGCTGTGCGCGATCATGACGGTCGTGTGATCCTTCATGAGCCGGTCCATCGCCACGGTGACGAGCGCGGTGCTCGTGGCGTCGAGGTTGCTCGTCGCCTCGTCGAGCAGGAGGTAGTCTGCGCTGCGCAGCATGGCGCGCGCAATGCGAAACCCTTTCAAATGAAAATAATGCGTTTTGGTCTTTGCCAAACGCGTGACAAATGCAGCACCATTTTAACGCATTCTTTGCGCAATTTCAATAGTCGGGGGCCGCCCTCCGGCCGCCGTTTTCTGCACATTTCCATCAAAATCCTACAGAAACCATCTTTTTCTGGGCATTTTCCTGCTGCACACAAAAAAGCAAGGCTTCCCGGATCCGGGAAGCCTTGCTCGGCTCGTCACCCCCCGCAGCGCCCCGCCGCAGGAGGTTCATGTTTTCGTTCATGTGCCGCGGTTACTTTTTTGGCTTGTGCGCGCACGCTCTGCCGCACTGCGCGCAGTTGCCGGTGCAGTTTCCGCCGCAGCAGCCGCCCATTTTCATCGTGCGCCGCCAGACGCGCCACGCGATCACGGCGCACACCGCCACGATCGCCAGCAGGATATAGTCCAGCGCCCGCATCACAGCAGCCCCGCGATCGCATACGCCGCGCACGCCACGATCCACGCGACCGTGCACTGCAAAACGACGACGCCGACCGTCTTGAGCCGGGAATCCAGCTCGCGCCGGATGGTCGCAACAGCGGCCACGCACGGCGTGTACAGCAGCGTGAACACGAGGAAGCTCACCGCCGCGCGCGCACTCAGCAGCGACGAGATCGCCGCGCCGCCGAGCAGCACCTGCAGTGTGCTCACAACGGACTCCTTGGCGATGAAGCCGGAGATGAGCGCCGTGGCGCAGCGCCAGTCACCGAAGCCGAGCGGCCGGAAGATCGGTGCGATCCAGCGGCCGATGAGCGCGAGCAGGCTCGCGGCGCTGTCGGCAACAACGTTCAGGCGCGTGTCAAAGCTCTGCAAGAACCAGATGATGATCGTTGCGAGGAAGATGACCGTGAACGCGCGCTGGAGGAAGTCCTTTGCCTTCTCCCAGAGCAGCAGCGCCACACTCTTGAGTCCGGGCATGCGGTAGTTCGGCAGCTCCATGACAAACGGCACAGGCTTGCCGCGAAAGGCCGTCTTGTTCATGATGAGCGCCGCAAGGATGCCGATGAGGATGCCGAGCGCATACAACCCCAGCATGACGAGCGCACGGTAGCGCGGGAAAAACGCCGCGGTGAAAAACGCATAGATCGAGATCTTCGCCGAGCAGCTCATGTACGGCGTGAGCAGGATGGTCATTTTCCGGTCGCGGTCGGACGAGACGGTACGCGTGGCCATGATGGCCGGCACCGAGCAGCCGAAGCCGATGAGCATCGGCACGATGCTGCGCCCGGACAGCCCGATCTTGCGCAGGGGCTTGTCCATGACGAAGGCCACGCGCGCCATGTAGCCGGTGTCCTCCAGAATGGACAGGAAGAAAAACAGCGTCACGATGATCGGCAGGAACACGAGCACGCTGCCGACACCGGCAAACACGCCGTCAATAATGAGGCTGTGCACGACGGGGTTGATGCCGTAGGCCGTGAGCGCCGCGTCCACGACGCCAGTCAGCGCGTCGATGCCGAGCTGCAGCAGGTCGGACAGCCACTTGCCGACGACGTTGAAGGTGAGATAAAACGTGAGCAGCATGACGAGCAGAAATGTCGGCATGGCGGTATATTTGCCCGTGAGGATGCGGTCGATCTTCATCGAGCGCGCGTGCTCCTTGCTCTCATGGCACTTGACCACGGAAGCGGCCACAACGGCCTCGATGAACGTATAGCGCATATCGGCCAGCGCCGCATTGCGGTCGAGCCCGGTCTCGTTTTCCATCTGCACGATGCAATGCTCGAGCAGCTCGCGCTCGTTCTCGTCGAGATCGAGCACCTGCGCCAGATCATCGCCGCCCTCAATGAGCTTGGCCGCGCAAAAGCGCGCCGGCACGCCGATGCGGTCGGCATGGTCGGCGATGATGTGCACGACCGCATGGATGCAGCGGTGCACGGCGGAATCGTCCGAGCAGAAGTCCGTCACCTTCGGCAGCGTGCGGCTGCGCGCGACGCTCAGCGCCTGATCCACGAGCTCGGACACGCCCTCCCCCTTCGCCGCCGAGATCGGCACGACGGGGATGCCCAGCGCATCGCTCATCTTCTGCACGTCGATCGCGCCGCCGTTGGCGCGCACCTCGTCCATCATGTTCAGCGCCAGCACCATCGGCACGCGCAGCTCAAGCAGCTGCAGCGTGAGATAGAGGTTGCGCTCGATGTTCGTTGCATCGACGATGTTGATGATGCCGTCCGGCTTTTCATTGATGATGAAATCGCGCGAGACGATCTCCTCCTGCGTGTACGGACGCAGCGAGTAAATGCCCGGCAGGTCGACAACGGAGCAGCCCTTCTCATCGCGCATCTCGCCCATTTTCTGGTCGACGGTCACACCCGGGAAATTGCCCACGTGCTGGTTCGAGCCCGTGAGGGCGTTGAACAGCGTCGTCTTGCCGCAGTTCTGGTTGCCGACAAGTGCAAAGATCATGCCGACACCCCCTCGATCTCGATCTTCTCCGCCTCCTCGATGCGCAGCGTCAGCTCGTACCCGCGCACGCGGATCTCGATCGGGTCGCCCATCGGCGCCACCTTTTGCAGCGTGACGCGTGTGTGGGGCGTCAGACCCATGTCCAGCAGGCGGCAGCGCAGCGGGCCGTCCCCGCCGACCGCCGTGATAACGCCCGAAGCGCCGATTTTTAATTTATCCAGTGTCATTGTTTTTGCCTTTCCGCGTAGATTGCCTTCCCTTGACTAATAGAATAGGTGTAGCGCGCAGCACCGGGATTTGTCAAGCATCTGACAGGAATTTCCGCACTTTTTACGGAATTTTCGCGAAAAAAATGTGTGCGCGCCAACCAAAAATCCCGGAGCGGCATTGCCGCTCCGGGATGTCCCGTTTTGGGGCTTTGGGGGTTGTGCGCCCGCGCCGTGATTACGGCGTTTCGCCTTCTGCGGGCGTTTGCACCGTTTCTGGCTTCACCGTTTCAGCCGGCTGCGCGCTGGGCGCAGGGGAAGCGCTGGGTTCCTCGGGCGAAGCGCTGGGCTCCTCGGGTGAGGCACTGGGCTCGACCGGAGCGCTCGGCGCACTCGGTACATCCGGTGCATCCGGCTCATCCGGCTCGTCCGGCGTCAGCGGGAGCACCTGCATCATGTACTCCGCCATCATCATCGCAAACTGCTCGCGCGTCGCCGCGCCCTGCGGATCGAGCAGCGCCTCGCGGCCGACTGCGACACCGGAGATCAGGCCCTCGGCGACCGCCCATGTCATGGGCTCCTTCGCGAAATTGGAAACCTTGCCCATGTCTGCAAAGGCCGACAGATCACCATACACATTCATGTCACAGCCCTTGAACGCTGCGTACTCATACAGGATCTTTGCGACCTGCTCGCGCGTTGCATCGCCGTCCGGGTCAAACTTGCCGTCGCCGATGCCGGCCACGATCTTGTTCTCCGCCGCCCAGATCACCGCGTTGGTGTACCATCTGTTGTCCGCAACGTCAAGGAACGGGTTCTCCCCGGTGACGGCGGGCTCGCCCTCGAGCGTATAAAGGATCTTGACGATCATTGCGCGGGAAAGCTTGGTCTTGGGCTCAAAGGTCGTCGCGCTTGTGCCGAAGAAGAGCTTATGCGCAACGACATAGTCGATCGCGCCGTGTGACCAGTAGTCGGTCGACGGCATGTCGCTGAAGATGTGGCCCGGGCAATGCTGATCGCCGGAGCACGGGATGCGCAGCGGATCCTGCCGCTCACAGACCGTGCAGTAGCCGCCGACATAGTGATGCCTTGCCGGGATGCGCTTTGAGCCTTCCAGCGTCGCGCCGCACACAGCGCAGACGATGCCGCCCGCCGTGCCATCCTCCGTGCAGGTTGCCGGAACGATCTCCGTCGCCTTCGGCGTATGCGGCTTCATCGGAACCTCTGCCTGCGCAACGAGCGTCTCGCCGCAGACGGAGCAGTGCTTGCCTTCCGTCAGGCCGGTCTGCGTGCAGGTCGCATCCTTCGCCGGGTCGATCACTTCCTTGTGACCGAGCGCCGGGATGCTCTCGTACATGATGTTGCCGTTTTCACAGGTGTAGGTACGCACGCCGCTCTCGGTGCAGGTCGGCTCCTTGGTCACGACGCCATCGTCCCACGTATCGTTGAACTCTGCGCTCATCTTTGCGATGCGCGCGCTCAGCCACGTGTTGAGATCCTTGACGGTGTCGCCGTAGGTCGTTCCGTCGGGCCAGAAGTGATTGTCCGAGCTCGGCTTGCCGACGCGGACCAGCGGCCACTGGCGGTAGTTCATCGCGGCGCTGGCCGAGATGTGATCGTAATACCCCTGAACCTTGCCGTTGTCGCCGACAAGCGCCTGCGCCTGTGCAAGGAAGGTGTTGTGATAGTAGTTGTTCACCGCAGCGCGGAAGCCGGGGATCTGGATGAGTGCCTGGACAAGATAGCGGCCATTGATGAAGGTGTTGTCCGACGTGATCACGCCGGACCAGCCGCCGCCGCCGGTCAGCTCCATGTCCCAGACAGGGCCGGCGTACATGAGGCCGTCCACGTCCTTATAGAAGAAGAACGAGGAGTAGAACGCATCGGAGTTGCCGGAAAGGTACTGGATCAGGTAAGCCTGAACCAGCGAGTTCAGATCGCAGTACTCATAGTAGTACTTGCCGGTCTGCGCGTTGTAGCCGGTATAGTTGCCGTCGGCATCCTGCGCGTAGACGGCGTCTTCAAACTCCTGATAGTACTCGCTGATGTAGGCCATAGCGTCCTTGCCGCACCACTCGGGGCTCTTGACATTCATCGCGGAGCCCTTGCCGGTGATGAAGCCGCTGGCCTCGTCATACTTCGGATTGTAGCTGTCGTCGAGCTTCGTGCCGTTGAGCTCCAGCAGGTAGCCGCCGGTGATGTTCTCCGGCTCGGTCAGGCCGGTGGTGTACTGGTAAGTCTGGCCGTACTTGTTCTCGGCCAGTGCCGTGGAAGCGTTCTCACCGTAGCCGGGGTTGCACGCCTCGTAGGCTTTTTCCATGTCAGTGATATTGACGCCTGTCTTGTTGACGGAGTTTTTCTCACTGACGAGGTAAGTGCCGCGATACACGCCGTCGTAGTACAGATCCACCCAGTCGGTGCTGGCCGTGTACGGCATGCCGAGCGACTTGGCAAGATCCTTGAACATCTTGTCGCGCATGAGCGTTGCGTCGTGGGAGCCGGCGAGCAGGGTCCAGGTCTTGATCTTCTCGCCGCAGGCGATCAGGTCGGACTTGCCGTCGAGTTTGATCTGGTAGGACTTCTTCTCGGCGTTGGTGAAGGTGGTGTTGCCGCGCGCCTTGAGCTGCGTGAGCGCACCGTCATACACGGTCTTGCCGTCCTTGTCTACGACGAGCAGCTTGCCGGTCGCGATGTTGGACTTGCTGGCATCGACAAAGTCTCTGCCCTGTGTGGCCGGATCGTCACTCGTGATGTAGAGCGCGTTGATATTGGCCGACTGTGCGATGTGCACGACCGCAGCCTTCTGGCCGTTGACAAGAACCGCAAGATCATACAGGCCGTCCTGCGCATCCGCCAGCTTGGTGACATTCACGGCAGCACCGTCGAGCGTCTGCGTGCCCTTCGTGCCCTGCAGCTCGATCTTGAGTGCGTCGCTGTTCTGCGTCGTGACCGTCAGGGCGAGCTTGCTCAGCTTCGCACTGGCCGGCAGGAACAGATACTGATCCGCACCGGACTGCAGGCCGGAGATCGTCTGTCCGTCGACCGTCGCACAGATGTCCTTGAACTGTTCGGACGGCGCGAACTGGTCGGCGTTGAGTGTCGTTGCGCTGATGACATTGGAATAATGCTGAGAATTGAACCATGTGTCGCCGACCTTCGTGCAGCCGTATACGCGGAAGCTGTACGCCGTCGACGGGTTCAGGCCCGTGGCCACGCAGCTGGTCTGCGAGGTCACTTCCAAGACCTCCCAGGTATTTCCGCCGTCGCTGCTGATCTCCACGCGGTAGTTCTCAGCACCGGGAGCCGGATTCCAGCCGACGGTCAGACGCTTCTGACCGACATCCGTCACCGCAACACCGGAGATGACCGGCGGAACGATCTCATACTGTGCGGACACGATGCCATAGTAATCGCCCATGCCGCGGATCGTCACGACGCCATAGCCGACCTTGGTGTTGTTGGAATAGGAAACATAGCCGTCAACACCCGCGTCGCTGGTCTTGACTGTCAGCTTCTGTCCCTCGTAGGTGGCCTCCACATAGCACGGTGTGCTGCCGCCCTTATAGGTGGCCGGCCATGTCTTGACCGTTGCCTTGGAGATGTCCCTGCCCACGAAGCCGCACTTCGTGCAGACATGGTTGTCATCCCACTTATGGCCCTCCGGCCAGAGAGATGCACTGTGATGAACGGCGCCGCAGGTCTTGCAGGTGGTCTCCAGCCAACCGTACTTCGTGCAGGTACGAGTGTCGACCGTCTCGGTCACGTGGGCGATGCCGTCATCGCCGAAGTGGTACATCTTCTCGCCGATCTGCTGCCAGCCGGTGACATAGTCGCCGGCCAGGAAGTACATCTGCTTTTCGGTGCCCTCAACGGTCATCCAGCCGGTGTACTGCGCGTCTTTGACGTCGATCAGCTTGCCGCAGACCGCACAGGCAGACTTGCCATTCTGGTAGGTCGTCAGCTGGTGGCCCTTCGAGCAGCGGGACTGCAGCGTCGTGGAATCGACCACACGGCCGTCCTTGCTGTCGTAAGCAGTGATCGTCATTTCCTTGCCGTTGGCCGTAACGTAAAGGATCAGGCCTTCATACTTCTGCTCTGCATAGGCATATTCGAAGTCGGAGTTGATGGCGTAGTTGATATCTCTGGACTTCTCGCCCAGATCGCCGCAGATGAAATAGGTCACGCCGTTCTCGGTGACGGCCGCGCCGTCCTTGGCCATGATGCGTGCATAGGAGTGGTTATGACCGGAGAAGACCACGTCGATGCCGGCAGCCTCTGCCGCAGCCGGGATCTGCTCATGGAACTTCTCGCTGCCTCCATTGACGTTCGTGTAATACGGCGGCTGGTGGATGGACAGGATCTTCCACATGCAGGTGCTCTGCGCCGCGTCCTGCTTGAGCCATTCGCAGGCTTCGCTCAGGTCGGCGCCGTCGTTGATGACGGCGACATAGACATCGCCGTACTCCACGGAGTAATAATCCTTACCCGGGATCTGGAGGATGTTACCGGCAACCGTGCCGCTGAAGTCGCCATAGTATTCGTGGTTGCCAAGCGTATGGATGAAGTCCACGTTCGGGAACGTGTGGTTAAACGCCTCCTGCATCTCGGCCCACATGGCGTAGTTGGCGCCGTTGTCGACATAGTCGCCCGTCTGGAGGCCGAAATCGACCTGCTTGTCCTTGACGAGAGCGCCGAGCTTTTCGAGGACTGCGATGCTCTCGGCATCCGCCTCACGGTCACCGGACATCTGCGTGTCGCCCATGACGACGAAGGCCGTGGTGTCCTGCTGCGCCGCGTTCGTGCGGAAGGTGTGCAGCTCGGACCATGTGCTGCCGTCGCCGACCCGGAACTCATAGTCCGTTCCGGCCGTCAGGCCCTTGAGCTGAATGGTGTTGACATAGGCAGCCTGTCCGGAGGTGGAGAAACCTGTAAGCGTGCAGTTGCCCTCCGCCGTCTGCCAGTCCTCCGCGCCCTTGACACGGTACTGCGCGACTGCCTTTCCAGCCGTGCCGATGCCGGACAGCCAGCTGATATTCTGGTTCGTACTGCTGCCCTGAACGGCGTTGAGATGGACGGCGGTATACTCCGTGCCGGCAGCGTCTGCCAGAACGGTGACCTTCGTCGCCTCGGCGACGCCCTTCATGCCAACAGCCGTGAGCGTGCAGACCGTGCCGGCGTCCTTGGTCTTCATGGCATCGGTCTCGAGCAGGCCGTTGGCATCGGTCTTGCCGATCTCCGCGCCGTCGAGCGACACGGTCACACCGGCGGCGGGACTGCCGTCCTTTTCATAGACTGCAATCACGCTGGACATGCCGACCGCCTGCGGGCCGGGCTGGATGCTGTAGTATGCCGACAGCGGCAGACGCACCGCCGCCTGGGCCGCCGTATAGGCCTCGCCGTTCGCCGCGGTGAGCGCGATGTTGGACACCGTGTACGTGAACTGGTTGACCATCGTATCCAGATACGGGTTGATATTAAATTTCAGCGTGGCCAGCTCGCCCTCGACCGGGGCCGCCGACTCAAGGTGCAGCGTCAGCATGGCCTTCTTAAAGCCGGTCTTGGTGTACACCAGTTCGCCGGTCACACCGTTGGCATAGGTCACCGTCGGCTGGCCGATGTCATCGTTGAGGTTGAGCATCGTGATGTCCGCGGAGCGGATCTTGCCGTCCGCCGTAACCGTCAGCGTATAGTCGCTGCCGAGCGGGACGAAGTCCGAGCCGCTGACGCTGACCGTTGCCGTGTCCTGCATATCGCCGGCAACGACAAAGGCCGTGGTCTTTTCGACCGTGTTGCCAAACGCATCGGACACGGAGACCGTCATGGTGTGCTTGCCGTTCTGGAGCGTCAGACGCACGGTCGCATTCGTATCGGAATTGTCCGACTGGATCGTCTCACCGTCGATCTTGATGACCGTTGCCTTGGCATTGATGCCGGAGCGGTTCTGACCGTCCGCATCGTCATACGTAGCGACCGCTTCGATTGCGTTTGCGTTGATGACGGTAGAGCCGTCGTCCGCGAGCGTCTGGCCGTTGATCGTTATGTCGTGGATGACCGGGTTGTCCAGGTCATCGAGGTTCGTGCCGTAGACGGCGCGATAGTTATCGAAGTAGATGGTGCCGTTTTTGCGCCCGGCCTCACCCAAGGAGCCTTCCTGATAGGACAGCCAGAAGATGCCACGACCCGGATCAATCGCCAGTGGATGCTCTGCATCGCTGTACAGGGTGCTGACATCAGCCGAACAATACATCCAGCCGCTCCAGTCAATGGTCTTCGAATCGCTCTGGCTCAGGAGTTCCAGATTTTTCACGGCGTAGCTCTGCGTATCGGGGTTCCAAACCATCAAGTCTGCGTGCAGAGAATATGCCGGTGTGTTCTCCGGCACATACACCCAGACACCGATCTCCGTAGGAGAGCCTTCAATCGTCAGCCGTTCTGCACCGCAGTAGCGAACATAGTAGTTAGAGTTGCTGGACTGATTATACGATGCATAATCATAGTCCAACTCCATAGAGCATTCGCCAAAACGTACTTGACCGCCCTCGGCCGCCGTCGTAATCTTCAGATCACCACTAAGATAATCCGCCAAAGAAGCATTCGGCCAAAGAAAATACGTATAGCCATCAGCAGCAAATGCACTCGCGGCGCCAAAGTAATTTTCCCAAGTTACAACCTGACCCGTGCTTCTGCTCGTATAACCGCCATTTGTATTTGGCCCACCTTCGCCGGCATATTTTGTCCAGCCCCAGTGGTAGTGCGCGCAGGTCTGGCGCTGGCCGTTGATGGGCTCAAAGTCCATGAGCGTCACCGGCAGCTTGCCGATCTCCACGCCGACCTCCGCCGACTTGGAGCGATCGTTTGCGTAAGTAACCGTGACGGTCGCGTTCATCGTGCCGCTGCCGGTACCGGCCACGAACGTGTTGCCGTCCATGTGGCCGACGTCATTATCCGGCACACCGGCCGTCTTGGACTTGATCGTCCACTTGAAGTCACCGGGCTTATAGGCGATGTCCACACCGTCACATTTGGCAACAAGGCCGAGATCGGATGTCGCGCCAAAGTCCAGCGACACGGACGAGCTGCTGAAATACAGGTCCGTGATGTCCGCGATCTTCACGCTCGTCGTGCCCTTGACGGTGCCGTCCACAAGCAGACGCGCCGTCACATCACCCTTATAGTTCTTCGCGGGCGTGAACAGACCGTTGGCGTCGATCGTGCCGCTCTTGGCGTCCGCGACCGTCCAGGTCACGTTCTCCGGGAGCGCGGCCTCGCCGCCGTTTTTATCCACGCCGATGGCCGAGAACTGGATCTGGCTGTTGGGCGTGTAGACCGTGTTGTTCGGGGAAAGGGAGGCATGATCGAACACGCCATCGCTCTCCGCCGTGGAGACCAGCAGCAGGGCGCTGGCGACCGTGCGCTCCACACCGTCGGACGGGCGGTTGCGGACCTGAAGCTCCGTGGTGCCCTCGCGCTTGGTGGCGCAGGTGGCGGAACCGCCGCCGTCGAGGAAGATCGCATTCACCACGCCCTGCGCATACAGGAACGAAATCTCCTCATCGATCGTCATGCCGACAGAGTACGGGCTCTGGCGGCCGTCGGCCAAGAAGGTCACGACCGTGCCGTCCGCCTTGATGCCGATGCAGTTGCGCGGCATGAGGTCCGGATTCCCGTTGTAGCAGGGCTGTCCATCCTTGATCAGATAAAACGGTCCGGAAATCGCTTCCAGAACGTCGGAGCAGTCCGCCCCGGCGTCACGGATGGCATAGGTACCGTCCTTCAAAACCGCAAAATACGGCTCGTTGGCAACACCGTTATTCTTCTGAATGAGGTTGCCCTCCATGATGAGGTAACCGAGCGGCTGCAGCGTCTGCATGTTGTAGTAGTCGCCGTTCATGGCCATGATGACGTTGCCGCCGGTAGCCTTGGTGTAGTTGGCAGCCTGCAGCGTGGTCTTTTCCATGCTCCAGGCCAGATTGGCCGCCTTGTCCTTGCGGGACGCGGGCGTGCTGCCTTCTGTATAGTAACCGTTGTACGAGGCCTTGAATGTCGCCTTCGCACCCGGTGCGATCGTCGTCATAAAACCGGCGATCTGCGCATTGCCTTCCTTCGTATTCAGGAAGATGTCAGATTCCGTCACGCCGTCGATCAGCGTGTAATCCGTCTGACTCACAAGGATCTTACCGCTGGCAGGTTCGACGGGGTCTACGGTGTTCGCAGCCAGCGCCTGCGGGGCAATGAGCGTCAGCGTCATCAGGACGGCCAACACAAAAGCCCACGCTCTGTTCGCGAATCGGGTCGCTTTCACGACTCACATCAGCTCCTTTTCTGTAGTTTCCTCTCTAAATTTGTCAGCTCGATGTGTGAAAAAAGAAGAGATGAGGTTTTCCCATCTCTTCTTTGTGCTTTGGGGTCTATGATTTGTCTATTAGCAACCGAAGTCCTGATAGAAAAACATGTAATTTTCAGTGAGCTTCTTACTCCGCGAACGCGTTGTACAGGAACTCAACAGCCTCGGCACGGTTGCAGACCTTGTCCGGGCTGAACGTGGTAGCGCTGGTGCCGACAGTCAGACCGTTGGCCCATGCCCACTGCACTTCGTTGTAGTACCATGCGCTGGCCGGAACGTCAACAAACGGCATATTGTCCGTTGCGCCGTCCGACAGCAGACGCACGAGGAAGCAGACCATCTCGGCACGGGTGCATTCCTTAGCCGGGCTGAAAGTAGTGCTGGTCGTGCCGGCAACGATGCCCGCCTCATAGGCCCACAGGAGCGCATCCTCGTACCAGGCAGCGCCCGGAACGTCGGTGAACGGAACAGCCTTGATGGTCGCGGTCGGCTTGCCGGCGGCGTTCCACAGGAACTCGACCATCTGCGCGCGGTTGCAGGCTTCAAGCGGCGCAAACACCGTCGGGGTCATGCCGGCGGTCACACCGTTCTTGACGGCCCACATCACGGCGTCATAGTACCAGGCGCCCTCTGCCACATCGACGAACTTCATTTCAGGCTCGACCGGCTGGGACGGCTGGGACGGCTGGCTCGGCTGGCTCGGCTGAGACGGCTGGGACGGCTCGACCGGCTTACTCGGCTGAGACGGCTCGACCGGCTGGCTCGGCTGAGACGGAACGACCGGCTGGCTCGGCTGAGACGGAACGACCGGCTGAGACGGCTGAGACGGCTGGCTCGGCTGGGACGGATTGCTCGGGGTGGACGGCGCGGTCGTGCCGGACGGTGCCGACGGCATCGACGGGGCGGACGGGGCCACGCCCGCAAGAGCAGTCGTGGCGAGCAGGCAGACTGCCACCAAAAGCGTCAATACGACTGTCAGGATTTTTTTCTTGGACATGCTTTTTTCCTCCGTTTAAAAATAATTGCAAATTCCTGTCATTGGATGCTGGAATTCCATGCTTCCAGACGAGTTAGAATTCAACACTGTCATCGTATCACAAGGTCTTCCATATTTCAAGCCCATTTCGGACAAAACATCCGGTTTTTGTAGCGTTTTGTGCATGCGGGTATCCCTCCGCCGCAGCCCGGCGCTCTCAAGCCCCCGCATAGCCCGGAACACGCGCACCGCCACTCCTGCCGATTTGGTTTGACACATGCATGCGCCCACACTTATAATAAACCACGGCATCGTCCAGACGCGCGGCAGCGATGCCGTTTTGATGCCGGAACGATGTAATTTTGACCCGAAGGAGGCGGTAGCATGATCCAGATCCTGATCGTGGACGACGAAAAGCCGATCTGCGACCTGATCCAGATGAGCCTGACCCGCGCGGGCTACCGGTGCACGTGCGTGTACGACGGTCTGGCCGCGGCGGACATTCTCGAGCACAATGTCTTTGACCTCATCCTGCTCGACGTGATGCTGCCGAACGCCGACGGCTTTGAGCTCATGGAATACATCCGCCCGCTGGGCATCCCGGTCATTTTTCTGACCGCGCGCGGCTCGGTCGACGACCGGGTACGCGGCCTGCGCATGGGCGCGGAGGATTACATCGTCAAGCCCTTCGAGGTGCTCGAGCTGCTTGCGCGCGTGGATGTCGTGCTGCGGCGCTACAACAAGACCGACGCCGTCATCGAGATCGGCGGGCTGCGCATCGACACGCGCGCCATGCAGGTCTGGCGCGGCGCGGAGGAGATCGCGCTCACGCACAAGGAATATGACCTGCTGCTGTTTTTTGCCCGCAACCCCGGCACCGCGCTCTACCGCGAGACGATCTACGAGCACGTCTGGGGCGGCGAGTACAGCTACGGCAGCAAGACCGTGGATCTGCACATCCAGCGGCTGCGCAAAAAGGTCGGCTGGGAAAACCGGCTGCTGGCCGTGAACAAGGTCGGCTACCGGCTGGAGGTGTGAGCGGATGAGATTTCGCGCAAAGCTCACGATCGCCATGGTGCTGCTGCTGTCGCTGACCTACGGCATCGGCGGCAGCCTCATGATCGCGCAGTCGTTTTCCAGCTCCATCGCCCGCGAGCGCGACGCCGCCGTGCAGACCTACCGCATGATCGTGGACGTGCTGGACCTGCTCGGCGACAACACCTCGCCCGGCACGGCGGCCAACACCGTCGCGCTCGTGCTGCACAAGCTCGGCAGCGGCGGGACAAGCACATCGGCGCGCATCCGCTTCAACGCGCAGATGATCGAGACGGGCGACACCATGCTGCTCGATGAAGCACCCGAGCCTCCGGCCGGCAGCGGCGTGACCAGCATCCTGCGCACCGGCAGCGGCCGGCACTACCTCACGCTCAGCGCAGCGGCCGACGGCACGAGCGTGACGCTCGCGTTCGACGTGTCAAACATCTACACCGTGCGCCAGACGCAGCAGCGTGCCTACCACACGACGTTTCTGATCCTCGTCGCCTTCGGCGCGGCCGTGGCGTGGGTCACGTCCTACCTGCTGACGCGCCCGCTCGGCACGCTCTCGCGCGCGTCGCGGGAGCTGGCGCGGGGCAATCTTGGCTACCGTGCGCCCGTGCGCTCGCGCGACGAGGTGGGGCAGCTCGCCGCCGACTTCAACCGCATGGCCGGGCAGCTTGAGCGCAACGTCAACCGCATTCAGGAGACCATGGCGCTGCAGGAGCGGTTCATGGCCGACTTCTCGCACGAGATGAAAACGCCCATGACCTCCATCATCGGCTATGCAGACCTTTTGCGCAGTCAGGTGCTCACGCCCGATGAGCAGATGGACGCGGCAAACTATATCTTTTCCGAGGGCAAGCGGCTCGAGGCGCTGGGGCTGAAGCTGCTGGATATGCTCTCGCTCGACCAGTCAAAGCTCCAGCTCGTGCCCGCGCATCCCGCCGATCTCGTGGCGGGACTGCTCGAGCACCTCAAGCGCCTGTACGCACAAAAAGGCATCGCCCTGCAGTACCGCACCGAGGAGGGCGCGTGCTTTTTAGAGCCGGATCTGTTCAAGACCCTGCTCGTCAACCTCATGGACAACGCCCGCAAGGCGCTCGACAGCGGCGGCAACATCTACGTCTGGCAGGAGATGCTGCCCGACGGCTGCCGCGTGCGTGTGCTCGACAACGGCCGCGGCATCCCGCCGGAGGCGCTCGCGCACCTGACGGAGGCGTTTTACCGCGTGGACAAGTCGCGCTCGCGCGCACAGGGCGGCGCGGGACTCGGCCTGTCGCTGTGCAACGAGATCGTGCAGCTGCACGGCGGCACGATGCAGTTTGAAAGCCGCGTCGGCAACGGCACAGTCGTGACCGTGGAGCTGAAAGGAGGCCGTGTATGAGACCGTGGATGCGCACCGCACTGGCGGTCGTGCTCGTGCTGGCGATCGCGGCGGGCGGCTTCTTCCTGCCGAACCTCGTGGCTGCGCGGCTCGACAGTGCCAACCGGGACGCGGCATTTTCGCTCAGCACCAGCGACGAGCAGGGCACGGCGAGCATCCTGCGCCGGAAGCTGACCGACGGCATACAAAACCTGTTCTACGGCGAAGAAAGCATTGACCTCGACGAAAATGCCGCAGCGCACACATCGACCGAAATCGAGCAATACGCGCAGGATTTTCTCACAGCTCTGGAAAAGGACAGCGCGCTCTTTGGCGGCGGATTCACCGTGGACACGGTAGCCATCCGATATGCCAGCTACGGCAGCGGCTTTGTTCTCTGGGAGATCGGGATGAACAACGCACGCGGCGACGAGGCAGGCTTTCTGCTCGACGATGCGACCGGCTGCGTTCTGGCGCTCAGTTATGAATTTGCCTATACCTTCGCCTCCCAGATCCGGCAGAACGATCTGTGGGATTACCTGCTGAGCGTGTTTGAAAACCGTGTCGGCGCCACGGTTGCGGCCTCGCTCGGCGTGCCGTACGACGAGGTGCAGATCCCGATACCGGACGCGGCCCAAAAAATGCTCGCCCTGCGCGCAAGCGGCGGGAACACCGTCCCACTGCGGCTGCTCAACTCCGGAACCGAGGGCGATTACAACAACGGCATGGACAGCAGCGTCACCGATTACCTGCAGTTTTACGACCCGGACGCCGACATGGCCTTTTCCCTGCCGGCATGGCGCGTGGAAAATACTTTGTATTTCAACGCCCAATGATGCCGATTTGATGCCAAAGCGTTGCCGGACGGATCACAGTCTCCGCTAAGATGGGGTCATACCCGCTTCGCGGAGACTTTTTTTCGTCAGGAGATGCTCATTATGCAGATACATGACCTTCCGCGCATCGGCGTGCTCGGCGCAGACCCGGCCGCCGTCACACAATTTCTGCGCCGCGTGCAGGCGCTGGGCGGAGAGCACACCGCCCTCCTGCCGCTGAGTCCGGCTGCCGTGCCCGACTGCGAGCCGTATCTGTGCGGCGCGAGCACACACGCGCCGCTGCAAAAGCTGAGCGAGGCGGCCGAGATCCTGACCGCGTCCGGCTGCACGGTCATTGCCGTGCCTGACAGTGCGGGCATTTTCTGCACTCAGCTCACGGCGGCGGCCGGCGTCCCGGTGCTGAGCACGGCGGACGCGGTGCTGCCGCAGCTGGTCGGTGCGCTGCATCAGCGCGTGAGCATACTGTGTACGCCCGGCGTGCGCGCCGCCAACGCCTACGGGCTCACGGCGCAGCGCTACGGTCTGCAGTGCAGCTATCCGGACGCGCCGGTGCAGGCGCTGCTCGGCTGCGTCCGGCCGGAAAAGGCGTGCAGCGAGCAGGTGCTGCGCTCGATCATCGAGCTGGAGCTTGCGCGCGGGTGCGACGGCGTCGTGCTCGACAGTGCGCAGCTGTGCGCCGCGTTCGCGCACTTCGGTCTCGCCGCGCACTATCCGCAGGTATTTGACAGTATGGAGCTGCTGGCGCAGGCCGCGCTGCAGCAGAGCGCCGCGGCATCCGACGTCCGCCGCGCATAAGGCAGGAAAAGACGGCGCGCCCGGTTCGGGCGCGCCGTCTTTACGATTCGCTGATGGTAAACGTCTCCTGCGTGTCGATGTGTCCGTCGTGATCCGTACCCGGTGGATTGTCGGGCATATCATAAATATAGGTCAGCCGTCCACCATCCAGCGTCAGGGACGTGACGGCATAGGTATCCGCATAGCTGACGGAGAATGCCCCATCGCGCCAGATAACGCGCGTGCGCGTGACGGTATCGGCACCGCCCGTGAACCGCAGCGCATGGCACAGCAGTCCCCCATCGCGGCAGACTTCATAAAGTACGACCTCGGCCGTCTCTCCCGCCGTGCGTGCATCCCAAAAGGCGGTCACGGCCTCCGGGTGCGTGACCGGCTCGGCTGCGTCCACGTGCACGGCCGTCAGTCCCGCCGCGTCAAGCTCCGCCACGGCCTGCGCGATCTGCGCATCCGTAAGATCGACACCCGCAGCCGTGCCGTCACCGACCGCCTGCACAATGGGCTGATACCGCTGCGCCGCCGCGACGGCGGGGGCGGTCTCTTTTCCGCAGCCCGTCAGCAGCGCCGCGCACAGCAGGCACAATAAAATGCGTTTCACGCGCACACCTCCCGTCATGTCTTAAAAACAGTGTACACGAAACAGTTCGGCATTGCAAATTTCGCCGCATCTGATATACTGGCGGCAGATATATGCCGTATGAAGCCGCCGGGAGAGCGCTGCGGCCGCCGAAGGAGTGACACTCTCAGGCAAAAGGACCGGCGGCGGACGGAGCTCTGGAGAGACGATTCCGCACCGAAGAAGCAAGGCCGCACGGCCAATCTTTCAGGTAAAAGGACAGAGTACACACCTGCATCAAGGCGGGGGTGTACTCTTTTTTCGGAGGGCATGGCGATGGAAACCTTTCTCTTTCTGCTGGAGCTGGCCGGGACGGTCGCGTTCGCCGTCAGCGGCGCGGTGCTCGGCATCGAAAAACACATGGACATCTTCGGCGTGGCGCTGCTGGGCATCACGACGGCCGTCGGCGGCGGCATCCTGCGCGATCTCGTCGTGGGCCTGACCCCGCCGCGCGCGTTTCAGGACCCGATCTATCTGCTCGTCGCGCTGGGCGTGTCGGTTGTGCTGTTTTTCCCGTTCGTGCGCCGGATCATCGGCCGCAGCAAGCGGGTGTTCGACGCGCTCATGCTGCTCATGGACGCGGCCGGTCTCGGCATCTTCACGATCACGGGCATGAACACCGCCATCACCCTCGCCGGGTGCACGGATCCGCTGCTGCTGGTGTTCGTCGGCCTGCTGACCGGCACGGGCGGCGGCGTGCTGCGCGACGTGCTCGCCGGGGATATGCCCTATATCCTGCGCAAGCACATCTACGCCAGCGCGTCCATTGCGGGCGGCATTCTCTATCTGCTCCTGCGGCAGGTCTGGCAGGGCCCGGGCGCCGTTTTGACCGGTGTGGTCGTCGTGGTCGGCATCCGCTGCGCCGCGGCACACTTTGAGTGGAATCTGCCGCGCGCAAAAACCGTGTGGAAAAGCGACGAATGATGTGATACACTAAGCAGAGAATTTTACGAAACCGGAGGTCTTTCCCATGCCCAACACGACCGTATGCCCGCTTGCAAAAAAGTGCGGCGGCTGCCAGCTGCAAAACCTCTCCTACCCCGAGCAGCTGCACCTCAAACAGGCGACGGCCATCCGGCTGCTCGGCCGCTTCGGTCATGTGGAGGAGATCCTCGGCATGGACGACCCCTATCACTACCGCAACAAGGTGCAGGCCGCCTTCGGCGTCAACCGGCAGGGACAGATCATCTCGGGCGTGTATCAGTCGGCCTCGCACCGCATCGTCCCGGTCAGCGACTGCCTGATCGAGGATAAGGTCGCCGACCGGATCATCGTCACGATCCGCAAGCTGCTCAAGAGCTTCAAGATCCGCCCCTACGATGAGGACACCGGCCGCGGCACGCTGCGGCACGTGCTCGTGCGGCGCGGCTGGCGCAGCGGGGAGATCCTTGTCGTGCTCGTGACCGCGCACGGTATGCTGCCCGGCAAGCGCAACTTCGTGCGCGCGCTGCTGCAGCAGCATCCGGACATCACGACCGTGGTGCAGAACATTAACGCCGGGCAGACGAGTCTCGTGCTCGGGGCGCACAGTGAGGTGCTCTACGGACCGGGATATATCCGCGAGCAGCTCGGTGATTTCACGTTCCGCATCTCGCCGCGCGCATTTTATCAGATCAACCCCGTCCAGACGGAGGTGCTCTACCGCACGGCGCTCGAATACGCAGGACTGACCGGCACGGAGACCGTCGTGGACGCTTACTGCGGCACCGGCACGATCGGCATTTTCGCCAGCCGGGATGCCGCGCGCGTGATCGGCGTGGAGAATAACCGCGACGCCGTGCGCGATGCGATCAGCAACGCCAAGGCCAACCGCGCGGACAATGTCCGCTTCTACGCCGCCGATGCGAGCGACTTCCTGCAGGGCATGGCCAAGGCCGGCGAGCACGCCGACGTCGTCATCCTCGACCCGCCGCGTGCCGGCAGCGACGAGCGCTTTCTCTCCGCCGTCACGACCGTAGCACCGGAGCGCGTGGTGTACGTGTCGTGCAACCCGGAGACGCTCGCGCGCGACCTTGGCTATCTCACCCGGCACGGCTACCGCGTCGAGCGCATCCAGCCGGTCGATATGTTCCCGCATACGGAGCATGTGGAAACAATAGTGTTGCTACAAAGAGAAATCTTGTAGAAATCCTTAGATTTAGGCACTTTTCCCGCCATGTGGTGTTTAACGCCGAGGGTGATAAATTCCGTAACAAGCGTATTGAGGACTATATCACGGTTTCGGTAGTTATTGATATGGAGTGTGGGAACACAAAAAACTAAATTAACGTAAAGAAACGGCATTGTATAAACAGTGCCGTTTCTTTCTACAAAGCCGCAAGCTGTAAATAGTTTGCGGCTTTATTTATACCCAAAACAAACATAAACGTGGAACGTTAAGCGCGAAAAAGCCCTTGCAACACAAGGCTTTTCAGACGCAAAAACGGCAAAGCCATACTGCAATACCCAAACCGCCGAAAACGGCTTTCTAATATTCCACGCAGACCGAGAAAGGAAGTGATAAAAAATGGCAGTTTTCCGAGTTGAGAGAAATACGGGCTATACCGTTATGAGCAACCACCACTTGCGCAATAAGGAACTCACCTTAAAGGCAAAAGGCTTGCTTTCGCAAATGCTGTCCTTACCCGAAGATTGGGATTATACCCTTGCGGGCTTATCTCACATTAACCGCGAGAAGATCGACGCAATCCGCGAAGCGGTCAAAGAACTTGAAAAAGCCGGATATATCGTCCGCAGCCGGGAACGCGACGAGAAAGGACGTTTGCGCGGTGCGGATTATGTCATATACGAGCAGCCGCAGCCCAAAGAGCCGGAAGCAGCTACCAGCAGCGAACAGCCGCCTACATCGGATTTACCTACATTGGATAATCCAACGTTGGAAAAACCTACGCAGGAAAAACCTACGTTGGAAA